>Ga0209353_10001582_pt1 | contig 12818 bp, 14 predicted proteins | sample LauGreSpBDMM15SD_2_FD_187561 | JGI IMG/M metagenome (GOLD analysis project Ga0209353, IMG submission 187561) | Freshwater lake microbial communities from Lake Michigan, USA - Sp13.BD.MM15.SD (SPAdes) (version 2) | ecosystem: Environmental > Aquatic > Freshwater > Lake | place: Lake Michigan...
CTGCATCTGCGTTGCGTTGAATATGCCCGTCGTTACAACTTACCAATTCACGTCCGTTCATCATTTTCACCAAACGAAGGAACCTGGGTGGTTGAAAACCATCCTGAAGGAGGAAACATGGAGCAAGCAATCATCTCGGGTATCGCACACGATAAATCCGAAGCCAAGATCACCATCGTTGGCGTACCTGATCGCACCGGTATTGCTGCACGCATCTTCCAGGCCATCGCTGATGCCGATATCAACATCGACATGATCGTGCAGAACGTATCTGCTGCAGCAACCGGCCTAACGGATATTTCATTTACAGTTCCAAAGGCAGAAGGCGCTAACGCAACTGCGATTTTGAAGCGCATTCAGGGAGAAGTCGGTTTCGCCTCAATTCAATATGACGATTCCATCGGCAAACTCTCACTTGTTGGCGCCGGAATGCGTTCGCACCCAGGCGTAACTGCAACGTTCTTTGCAGCAATGGCTGAAGCAGGGCTCAATATTGAAATGATTTCAACATCTGAAATCCGAATCTCAATCATCTGTCGCGAAAGCGATCTCGAAAAGGGTGTTCGCGCAGCGCATACCGCCTTCGGATTAGATGCCGATCAAGTCGAAGCAGTCGTATATGGAGGTTCAGGTCGATGACTCAGAAGAAAGCCAAAGTCGCTAAGAAAGCAAAGACATCTAAGAAACTTCCATCGCTTGCAGTAGTCGGTGCAACCGGCGCAGTAGGAACCGTGATGCTCGACATCTTGAGCAAGCGCAAAAATGTTTATGGTGAGATCCGTTTGATCGCATCAGCTCGTAGCGCTGGTAAGAAATTGGTTTGCCGCGGTGAAGAGCTAACTGTTGTCGCACTTTCTCCTGAAGCATTCGATGGTATCGATATCGCGATGTTCGATGTCCCAGATGAGATCTCTGCCGAATGGGCGCCAATTGCCGCAGCTCGTGGCGCAGTAGTTGTCGATAATTCTGGCGCGTTCCGCATGGATAAGAAAGTTCCTTTGGTTGTTCCAGAGGTAAATCCAAAAGATATTAAGAAGCGCCCTAAGGGAATTATCTCTAACCCAAATTGCACAACACTTTCTATGATCGTTGCGATGGGTGCGCTCGATAAGAAGTTCGGCCTAAAGGAGCTTGTTGTTTCGTCTTACCAAGCGGCATCAGGTGCAGGACAACCAGGAATCGACAGCCTGCGTGCGCAAATTGACCAGGTTGCCGGTAAAGGCTTAGGTGATGTCGCAGGAGATCTCCGCACTGTTGTGAAAGATCTTGGACCGTTCCCAGCACCACTCGCTATGAACGTTATTCCATGGGCGGGTTCTCTTAAGGAAGATGGTTATTCATCTGAAGAACTTAAGGTTCGCAATGAATCACGCAAGATTCTCGGTATGCCTAAACTAAAAGTCGCTGTGACTTGCGTACGCGTTCCTGTAATAACAACACACTCACTTACTGTGCATGCCGTCTTCTCAAAGACAATCACTCGTAAAGCTGCACAGTCCGCACTGAAAAAAGCTGAGGGCGTTCTCCTTTACGACAATCCAGAGAAGAAGGAATTCCCAACTCCTGCTGATGTCGTAGGAACTGATCCAACTTGGGTCGGTCGCGTTCGCCAATCTTTGGATAATCCAAAGGCGATTGATTTATTTGTATGCGGCGATAATTTGCGTAAGGGTGCAGCGTTAAATACTGCACAAATCGCAGAGCTCGTTGCCGCTGAATTCACTCGCTAATTCCGCAACGCTTCGCCTGTAGACTCACCGCATGACCATCGTTGTCGCAGGTGCCACCGGTCTTGCTGGTTCAGCAATCGTACGCGCCTACGAAAAAACTGGTGAAAAGGTTATCGGCATTAATCGCAGCGTCTGCGATCTCCTTGACCGCGATGCCACCATTGATTTCATTAAGAAGGCTAAGCCTGCGATCGTTGTCGATGCTGCAGCCAAGGTTGGCGGCATCGGAGCCAATAACGCTTTTCCAGTTGAGTTCCTGGCCGATAACGTGCGAATTCAAAGCAACCTTATGGAAGCAGCCCACGCCGCGGATGTCGAAAAATTAATCTTCCTTGGATCAAGTTGCATCTACCCGCGCGATTGCGCACAGCCAATCAAAGAAGAGTATTTATTAACTGGTCCTCTTGAGGAAACCAACTCTGCTTATGCAATTGCCAAGATTGCCGGTATCGAGCTGATTAAATCTTTCCGTAAAGAGTATGACCGCAAGTGGATCTCACTAATGCCAACAAATCTTTATGGTCCGAACGATAATTTCGAACTTCAAGGATCACACGTACTGCCAGCATTTATCCGCCGCTTTGTTGAAGCGAAAGAATCTAATCGCGCTAAAGAAACTTTATGGGGTACAGGTTCACCGATGCGCGAGTTCTTACACGTAGATGATTTAGCGTCAGCAGTTGTTCTTGCCGGTGAAAAATATGATTCTGCACAGCACTTAAATATCGGCAGCGGCGAAGATCTAACGATCAAGGCTTTGGCTGAATTAGTCGCTGAAGTTGCGGGTTTTACCGGTGAAATCGCTTGGGATTCATCGAAACCTGATGGAACGCCGCGCAAGGTTCTTGATGTTACGAAGGTTAAATCGCTAGGTTGGTCACCTGAGATCTCGCTAAGAGACGGAATCGCTTCAACAATCGAGTGGTATATCGATGCAACTGCAAAGGGAGTAAGTCGACGATGAGTAAAAAAGTTGCCTTCATAACTGGTGTTACCGGCCAAGACGGTTCATACCTTGCAGAGTTCTTGCTAGCTAAAGGCTATGAAGTACACGGTCTTATCCGCCGTTCTTCAACGTTTAACACCTCTCGCATCGATCATATCTACGAAGATCCACACGCCAAAAACCCAAAGCTCTTCTTGCACTACGGAGATCTAATTGATGGCGTTGGGCTTACAAATTTAATTCGCGAAATCAAGCCAACTGAGGTTTACAACCTCGGCGCACAGTCACACGTGCAGGTTTCATTCACGATGCCGCAGTACACCGGACAGGTAGATGCGGTTGGCGCAGTTGGTCTCCTTGAAGCAATTCGCTCAGCAGATATTGATACCCGTTTCTACCAAGCATCAACATCTGAACTCTTTGGTTCAACTCCACCACCACAGAACGAACTTTCTATGTTCCGCCCACAATCTCCATATGCGGCAGCAAAGCTAATGGCGTACTGGTGCACCGTTAACTACCGCGATGGTTACGGAATGCATGCCACAAACGGAATTTTGTTTAACCACGAATCTCCACGCCGCGGTGAAACATTCGTAACTCGCAAGATCACTCGCGCAGTTGCGGCGATCAAAGCTGGCAAGCAGGACAAGTTATTCCTCGGAAATCTCGATGCGGTTCGCGACTGGGGCTATGCCAAGGAATACGTTGAATCTATGTGGCTGATGTTGCAGCAAGATAAGCCTTCAGATTATGTGGTTGCCACAGGCGTTGGAGCAACAGTTAAAGACTTTGCTGAAGCAGCATTTTCGCGCGCAGGTTTAAATTGGCAAGACCATGTTGAGACCGATAAGAAATACATCCGCCCAACTGAAGTTGATGCGCTTATCGGAGATCCATCAAAGGCAACTAAAGCCCTTGGTTGGAAAGCCACAACTCATTGGAAAGAGTTGGCTGAATTAATGGTTGACGCTGACATTAAAGCTTTGCAGTAAGCGTTACTAAACTTACTTCTGGCGGACTAGCAACACGAATTCGTGCAAAGGGACTTGTTCCCATTCCTGCTGATACATGTAAGTAAGGCTCGCTTCCAAATTTGGTTAACCCGCGTGCGCGCCAAGTTGGTAGGTCACAGTTAGTTGTTAGTGCACGTGAACCACCAGGCATCGGCAAACGAACTTGGCCGCCATGAGTGTGTCCAGCGAATATTGCATCCAGACCATCGCGCGACATTCCTTCAAGAATTCTTAAATAAGGTGCATGCGTTACACCGATCGCGATGTCACATGGTCCAGGTTTTCCAGCAACGAGTGAGTAATCATCAAATTCGAGATGGGCATCATCAGTACCGCGAGTTTCGATAGTTGTATCTTTAATTTTTATTGTGGCACGTGAGCGATTTAGATTTATCCATCCCCGCGATTGCAGACCTTTATCTAGATCTGGCCAAGGTAGATCTTCACCGTGAATTCTTTTTCCGTGATTTGGCAGTAAGTACTTAAGTGGGTTCTTTGGCTTTGGTGCGTAATAATCGTTAGAACCGAAGACGAATAAACCAGGAAGGTTTAGTAGTGCATCAAGGGCATCGAGTGCGACCGGAACTGCTTGCATATGTGCCAAAAAATCGCCGGTTGATATAACTAAATCGGGGGAGAGATCGATAAAGGATTTGATATCGGCGATTTCAGTCTTGCGCGCAGGGGTCAGGTGCAGATCCGAGAAGTGCAGAACGCGGATCGGTGCGTGGCCAGCGGGCAGGATTGGGATCTCGGCCTGGCGAAGTTGATAACTCATTGCATGAGAAGATACACCTAGGCAATTCAAGGGTTCGAGCAATTCAAAGGTTTGGAGCAACAATCAAGTGGGACTCAAAGAGACACTTAAGAGCGACCTAACTGAGGCGATTCGCAGCAGCGACAAGGTTGTATCAGGCACGATCCGCATGGTCTTGACCGCGATCACCAATGAAGAAGTTTCTGGCAAAGAAGCGCGCACACTTAGCGAAGACGAGATCATCGCGGTTCTATCGCGTGAGGCAAAGAAGCGTCGCGAAGCTGCTGAAGAATTTGCAAAAGGTAACCGCCCGGAAAAAGCTGCAGAAGAAAAGGCCGAAGGCGAAGTAATCGCAAAGTATTTACCTGCTCAACTTTCAGAAGATGATGTTAAGAAGTTGATTGCTGCAGCGATTGCATCAACAGGAGCTGCCGGACCTGCCGATATGGGCAAGGTAATGGGCGCGATCAAGCCACAGATCGCAGGAAAAGCAGATGGCTCAATGGTTTCATCACTTGTTAAAGCAGCGCTAGCCGGAGGAAATTAATGAAATTCGAATATGCCACCGTTCCACTTCTATCTCACGCAACAAAGCAGATTCTCGATACTTGGGGTTCTGATGGATGGGAACTCGTAACAGTTATTCCAGCACCAGGCGGCGAACAACTCGTTGCTTACATGAAGCGAGAGGTTAAGTAAAAATGGCAGTTGATGTCCGCGCCAAGTTGGCCGAAAAAGGTTTAACACTTCCAGTTGCAGCAAAGCCAGTAGCTGCATATGTCCCTGCAGTACGCACCGGAAATATAGTTTTCACCGCAGGCCAGTTGCCTCTCGTTGATGGATCAATGGCTGATACAGGAAAAGTTGGCGCTGAAATTACTCAAGAACGAGCAAAAGAGCTTGCAGAAATCTGTGCACTTAATTGTTTAGCAGCAGTTGAGTTAGTGGCACCAGTTGATTCAATCGTCAAGATTGTTCGCATAGTTTGTTATGTAAATGGCGCCCCAGGATTTATCAGCCAACCATTTGTTGCAAACGGAGCTTCAGAGTTATTTATGCATATCTGGGGAGAACCAGGAATTGCTGCACGTAGCGCACTTGGCGTTGCAGAGCTTCCTTTGAATTCACCGGTTGAGGTTGAACTCACCGTTGAAGTTGCTTAGTTAATTTAGCTAATTACTTAGCGAGAGCGCTTGCTCAGACGTTCGACATCAGTAATTAGCACTGAGCGACCGTCAAGCTTTAGCCATCCGCGACCAGCAAAATCGGCGAGAGCCTTATTTACTGTTTCGCGTGATGCGCCAACAAGCTGTGCAAGTTCTTCTTGAGTTAGATCGTGGTTAACGAGCAAACCTTCAGCAGTAGTCTTTCCAAAGCGATCACCGAGATCGATAAGGGCTTTAGCAACGCGACCTGGAACATCAGAGAAAACTAAATCGCCGACCGCTTCATTGGTGCGACGTAGGCGCTGTGCCAAACGTGCAAGCAATTGCAGTGAAACTTCTGGGTTCTGCTTAAGCCAAGGAATAACTTTTTCATGGCTAAGTGAAAGTAATTTTGCATCGGTCACTGCAGTTGCAGTTGAAGTGCGTGGGCCGGGATCAAAGAGTGAAAGTTCGCCAAACATTTCGCCAGGCCCGAGGATTGAGAGCAAGTTCTCGCGTCCATCACCGCTGGAGGTTCCGAGCTTTAGCTTGCCTTCGATAATTACATAAAGGTGCTCGCCGTCATCGCCTTCTTTAAAGAGGATTGAACCCTTCGCGATTTTTACCGTGTCCATCGAGGCGCGCAGGGATACTGCGGCAGCGTCATCGAGGGCGGTAAAGAGCGGGGCTCTGCGTACGACTTCATCTTCTTGAGGCACGTGGGTAGTTTACTCGCATGGCCCCCGATAGCGAAACTCGTAAAAGCGCAAGGGCTATATATCGAATATTGACCAAAACTTATCCCAATGTGCGCTGCGAACTAGATTTCTCCAACCCATTAGAACTCACGATTGCAACAGTTTTATCTGCGCAGTGCACTGATAAGCGGGTCAATGCAGTTACACCAGCGCTCTTTAAAAAATATAGGAACGTGCGCGCTTACGCCAAAGCTTCGCTAAACGATATTGAAGATTTGATTTATACAACCGGTTTCTTTCGAGCCAAGGCTCGTCACATTCAGGGCCTTGCTGTAAAGATCATCGAGGATTTTGACGGTGACGTTCCACAAACTTTGGAAGAGTTAATCACTCTGCCCGGTGTAGGTCGAAAGACTGCCAATGTTGTTCTAGGACATGCCTTTGATATTCCCGGAATTACAGTCGATACCCATTTCGGTCGCCTTTCTCGAAGATTTGAGTGGAGCGAATCGAAAGATCCCGTTAAAGTTGAATTCGAAGTGGGAGAGTTAATCCCTCAAGAAGAATGGACTAATTTGTCGCAACGGATGATCTGGCACGGCCGGCGCATCTGCCATTCACGCAAACCAGCGTGTGGAGCATGTCCTGTGGCAAAAATTTGTCCTTCATTTGGAATTGGCGAAATGGATAAAATAAAAGCCAAGGCTTTGGTTAAAAGCGATGAGGATTTCCGATGAAGCGCGCCTTATTTGTTGTCGCAGCGCTAATTCTTACTGGATGTTCTTCACCAGAACCCGTTGCGATAAAAGGCGAAGTAATTTCCTGTGCGTCAATTACTTTCGATAAATCAATTACCAAAGGCGCAACTATTGAATGTCTAGATGGCACGGCCGGTGCCAGCATGGAATCTCTCCGCGGTCCGATGATCATCAACATTTGGGGTTCTTGGTGTTCAACTTGTTTGGCCGAAACACCTGAATTTGTTAGCTTTTATAAGAAAGCTAAAGGCAAAGTTCAGTTAGTCGGCGTCGCTGTTGAGGAATCTTCCCCTGATAATTCTCGTAAATTCATCATAGAAAACGGCATGAGTTGGCCTAACTTCTACGATCGCGAGAATAAAACTCGTAGTTACTTTGGAATGGGCGTGCCAGTTACCTGGTTTATCGATGCCCAAGGCGATGTCAAGTTCAAGAAGATCGGCGAAGTAAAATCTGAGCAAGAGTTAATAGATTTAACCGAGAAACATCTAGGAGTGAAGATTTAATGGTTGCTGACTTAGTAATTATCGTAGCGCTAATTTTTTCAACAATTATTGGCTACCGCAATGGCTTGATCCGCACCCTCTTTAAATTTGTCGGATTTGTTGCAGGCGGAGTTCTTGGAATCTACCTTTCCCTTAAGTTCTCACACGATTGGTCGCTGGATATAAAGCGAATTGGCTTTGTTATCGCATCAATTGTTGGCGGTGGTTATTTATGTTCATTTATCGCAGGAGCGCTAGCCAAGGGTCTGCGGGCCTCAATTTTTCGTGGCCCAATCGCTTTCTTAGATTCAGTTGCTGGTGCTCTTCTGGAAATCGCGCGCACCGTAATCGCGCTTTACTTGATCGCAACAGTTCTGCTCTGGTCACCATGGCAGGCAGCGCAAAATCAGATCACCGATAGCCAAATACTTCCCAAAGTTCAGCCTTACATTCCAGGGCTAATCACCCAAGCAAACGATTGGGTTAAGGAAGAGTTTCTTAATCTTCGTCTTTAGAAGAATTCAAACCTTCTGAAATCAACTTCATAACATTTGGATCTGCCAATGTTGTGGCATCGCCAACTGCGCGATTTTCAGCGACATCTTTAAGCAAACGGCGCATAATCTTGCCGCTACGAGTCTTCGGCAATTCTGCAACAACCATGATCTGACGCGGACGAGCAATAGCGCCAATTTCCTTAGTTACATGGGCGCGAAGCTCTCTCACTAACTCTTCTCCGCCGGCGTGAGGAATACCGCCACGCAAGATTACGAAGGCAACAATTCCTTGTCCGGTCATCTCATCTGCCGCTCCTACTACTGCAGCTTCGGCAACTGCTTCATGTGAAACAAGTGCAGATTCAACTTCAGTTGTTGAAATACGGTGTCCAGAAATGTTCATGACGTCGTCGACGCGACCCATCAACCAGATCGCACCTTCGTCATCTAACTTTGCGCCATCTCCTGCAAAGTAAATTCCTTTAAAGCGCGACCAGTAAGTTTCTTTGTAACGCTCATCCTCGCCCCAAACGCCACGCAACATAGAAGGCCAAGGCTTGTCTAAAATCAAGAAACCACCATGTCCATTTGGAACAGGGTTCGCATTGTCATCTACAACAACCGCACTAATTCCAGGGATGGCTTTCATCGCAGAGCCTGGTTTAGTTGATGTAACTCCTGGCAGTGGCGAAATCATGATCGCACCAGTTTCGGTCTGCCACCAAGTATCAACAATCGGACAATTGTTTGCACCAATAATTTCGCGGTACCACATCCATGCTTCTGGGTTAATCGGTTCACCAACTGAACCAAGTAAACGAAGTGAAGATAAGTTGTGCGCCTTAGGAAATTCATCGCCCCATTTCATCCAGGTGCGGATCAGAGTCGGAGCGGTGTACAAAATTGTTACTCCGTACTTTGCAACGATCTCAAACATACGTCCTTTATGCGGTGTATCAGGCGTACCTTCATACATAACCTGCGTTGCACCATTGATCAGCGGACCGTAAACAACATATGAGTGACCGGTAATCCAGCCCACGTCTGCGGTGCACCAATAAACATCCTTCTCGGGTTTGATATCAAATACGACGCGATGTGTGTATGCCGCTTGGGTTAAATAACCACCTGTTGTATGGAAAATTCCCTTTGGTTTAGCGGTTGTGCCAGAGGTATAGAGAATAAAGAGCGGGTGCTCGCTATCGAAGAATTCAGGTGTGTGCACGCTGCTTTGGCTATCAACGAGCTCGTGCCACCAGATATCGCGATCTGAGTTCCACGCAGTTTCTTGACCAGTGCGCTTAACAACTAAGACTTTTTCAACGTTGTGCTGCCCTTTTAGCGCTTCGTCGACGGCTGGCTTTAGCGCAAAAGCAGCACCTTTACGGAATCCACCATCTGCAGTGATCACCAATTTGGCATCTGCATCCTGGATACGAGATAGAAGTGCATCGGCAGAAAATCCTCCGAAGACAACTGAATGCACTGCACCGATTCGCGCACATGCCAACATCGCAACCGCAGCTTCTGGAATCATCGGCATATATATCGCAACTCGATCACCGGCCTTAATTCCAATTTGTGTCAAAGCATTTGCCGCTTTGCTGACATCTGCCAACATCTGCGCGTATGTAATTGTTCGAGTATCTCCAGGTTCGCCTTCGAAATGAAAAGCAACGCGATCACCACGACCTGCTGCAACGTGACGGTCGAGAGCATTTACCGAGGCATTTATCTTGCCGCCGATAAACCATTTTGCGTACGGAGAGTTCCACTCAAGAACCGTTTGCCAGTTTTTATCCCAAGTTAGCTCTCGCGCTTGTTCTTCCCAGAAGGCAAGGCGATCTTTTTCAGCGTGTGCATATAAATCAGATTTGGCATTGGCCTGAGCTGCAAAGGCTGGGCTCGGAGGGAACTGGCGATTCTCTTGGGAGAGGTTTTCTATTGAATCGCCGATGGAATCACCGGTTGATGGGTTGCTCATAACTCAGCAGATTACCCGTGAATATCAACAGGCGGAAGGCTTTAGCGATGTGGCAAAGAAGATAAGAGGGATGATCCCCAGTCTCGAGATCAAGATAAGAACTATTTAAGAAAAGGAGAAAAATGCTTACAACGTTTCTGGCGCTCTTACTAAAAATCATCAATAGCCCTGCTCTGCTAGCTGGCCTGATCGCCTTCCTGCAGAAGACCCTCAATCCGTAAAAGGAGTCGAACCGGCTGGAGAATCGCCAATTCCTACGCGTGTAGAGAATGGTCCTACGCGTATAGGGAATGGCGATTTTTCATCCGCCCGCAGAGGTGGTTGGATTAGGCGTAAGCCTGAATGCGGCCCAATGAAGCGCTCGGTCAGGGATTACGCCCCGAGATAATTTGGAGTCATCATGGCCATTGCAACCCCTGAAATTTACGCAGAGATGCTTGATCGCGCGAAAGCCGGCGCATTCGCATATCCCGCAATTAACGTTTCATCATCTTCAACCATCATCGCCGCGCTTCGTGGTTTCGCCGAAGCCGAATCAGATGGAATCATCCAATTTTCATGGGGCGGTGCGGAATACGCATCTGGCTCAACAGTAAAGAACATGGTTGATGGTGCAGTTGCGCTCGCTGAGTTCGCACACGTTGTTGCAAAGAACTACAACGTAAATATTGCAATCCACACAGATCACTGCCCAGCAGAAAAGTTAGATGGCTACATGCGTCCGCTTCTTGAAATTGGCGCACAGCGCATCAAGAACGGCCAAGCACCACTCTTTAACTCACATATGTGGGATGGCTCAGCAGTTGATATGAATGAAAACATGAAGATCGCAGATGAACTTCTAACAAAGTCAGTTGCTGCGCGCACAATCCTTGAAATCGAAATCGGCGTTGTCGGTGGCGAAGAAGATGGCGTCGAAGCCAAGCACGATGCAAAGTTGTACTCGACTCCTGAAGATGCGCTGATGACTATCGAAACTCTTGGACTCGGAGAACGCGGTCGCTACATGGTTGCTGCAACATTCGGTAACGTGCACGGCGTTTACAAGCCAGGCAACGTTGTCTTGCAGCCAAAGATTTTGCAGACTCTGCAAGATGCAGTTGTTGCCAAGAAGGACCTTGCGGCAGGTAGCAAGCCAATGGATCTCGTATTCCACGGTGGTTCGGGCTCACTTCTCTCAGAGATCCGTGACTCACTTGATTACGGCGTAATTAAGATGAATATCGATACCGATACTCAGTACGCATTTACCCGTCCAGTCGTTGATCACATGTTTAAGAACTATGACGGCGTTCTAAAGATTGATGGCGAAGTTGGAAATAAGAAGACTTACGATCCACGTGCGTGGGGTAAGGCTGCTGAAGCAGGAATGGCAGCTCGCGTTGCACATGCTTGCGAAGATCTTCGTTCAACCGGCACATCACTTAAAAAGTAAAGTAATAATCGTTAACACCTGCGGAGAGGTTTTGCCATGCCAGCGTTAGTTCTGCTCGGAGCTCAATGGGGCGACGAAGGCAAGGGTAAAGCCACAGATATTCTGGGTGACCGCGTTGATTATGTTGTTCGCTATCAAGGTGGCAACAACGCGGGCCACACCGTAGTTATCGGCGATCAGAAGTACGCACTTCACTTACTTCCATCCGGAATCTTGAGTCCTAACGTTGTTCCAGTAATTGGCAATGGCGTTGTGATTGATCCAGGTGTTCTGCTTGAAGAAATTCGTGGCTTAACTGAACGCGGAATCGATTGCTCCAAGTTAGTTATCTCAACTAATGCGCATTTGATTACTCCGTATCACCGCACCATCGATAAAGTTTCTGAACGCTTCTTAGGTAAATCAAAGATCGGCACAACTGGTCGCGGCATCGGACCTGCATATGCAGACAAGATCAACCGCATCGGTATCCGTGTACAAGATCTCTTTGATCCATCTATCTTGCGTCAGAAAATCGAAGGTGCACTTCGCGATAAGAACCAAGTACTAATCAAGGTCTTTAACCGCAAGAACATCGATGTTGATGAAGTTCTAAACGAATATCTTGCCTATGCCGAAATCCTGCGCCCATATGTAGCAGACACCGTTCTGCTGCTAGATGAAGCTTTAAAGGCTGGAAAGCGCGTATTACTTGAGGGATCACAAGGCACTTTGCTCGATGTCGATCACGGTACCTATCCATTCGTAACCTCATCAAACCCAACTGCAGGCGGTGCTTGCACAGGTTCCGGAATCGGACCAACCAAGATCGATCGCGTAATCGGAATTGTTAAGGCCTACACAACTCGCGTTGGTTCTGGCCCATTCCCAACTGAACTCTTCGATGAAGATGGCGAAAAGTTGCGCACTATCGGCGGCGAAATCGGTGTAACAACTGGTCGTGCACGTCGTTGCGGTTGGTATGACGCACCCATTGCGCGTTATGCAGTTCGCGTTAACGGACTTACCGATTTCTTCTTAACTAAGCTCGATGTCTTAACTGGTTGGAAAGAAATTCCAGTCTGCGTTGCATATGAAATTGATGGCAAGCGCGTTGAAGAACTTCCCGCATCACAATCAGATTTCCACCATGCAAAACCAATTTACGAAAACTTGCCAGGTTGGACTGAAGATATCTCTGGTGCACGCAAGCTGAGCGATCTGCCAAAGAATGCTCAGGATTACATCGCCTTCTTGGAAAAGATTTCTGGTGCGCCGATGAGCGCAATCGGCGTCGGGCCGGGTCGCGACCAAACAATTGTCGTGAAGGATTTCATCTAAACCATGAAAATCCTCCTAGTCGGAAGCGGCGGTCGTGAACACGCACT
>Ga0209353_10001583_pt1 | contig 12817 bp, 17 predicted proteins | sample LauGreSpBDMM15SD_2_FD_187561 | JGI IMG/M metagenome (GOLD analysis project Ga0209353, IMG submission 187561) | Freshwater lake microbial communities from Lake Michigan, USA - Sp13.BD.MM15.SD (SPAdes) (version 2) | ecosystem: Environmental > Aquatic > Freshwater > Lake | place: Lake Michigan...
ATTCACTATTTATGTTTCACAACTATTCAGCAGGTGTGTTCGGCAAAGGCGGAGAAATGTTTGACCAACTTCAGTTTGAGCGTGCTTGGTCAGAAAACTTTTTAAGTGAAGTATACAAAGACTTTTTGACACCAGACGAAATTCAGTCCATGTTGCACAACAAAGACATTTGGATGACTTCAGAACAAGTTATGGCACGAATTGATTTACTATTAGCTAAAGCGGCTGCACTACAAGAAGTTGAGGTTGAAAAAGAAAATGGCTAAAACATTTGGTAATTTAAAATCGACAAAACTGGATATGATGGATAAATTAACAATGGGCAAATTTGCTGGTTGTAGAATATGTGATATTATAGCAGATGATTTTGAATACCTTATTTGGCTAAACAAACAAGGGTTTGCAAATTTTACAACTCCTGTTATGACAGATTTATTAGCACGTGCAGGATTTAAAGAATCCGAAGAAAACTACAAAAATGAAATTGAGCCGTGGGAGGGTGAAGATGTCCCCCTTTAATTACACTACATCTAATATGTACGAAGTATTAGTATGGAACATTGATGAACATGGCTTTGTTCAGGTAGAATTAGTTCCATTAGAACTATAAGCGGGATTGGTATAGGGGTTGTGCCCTAGTCTTCCAAACTAGAGAGATCAGTTCGAGCCTGATATCCCGCTCCATTTTTTCGAGTCGCGCTTGTAGCTCAATGGTTAGAGCAGCGGACTCATAATCCGTTGGTTATAAGTTCAAATCTTATCGAGCGCACCATGAAATATGATTATTCTGATTGGTTTTTAAAACACAAAGGTTTAAAACCTGAACAGAAACATAGTGGAACAATTACAAAATTTGTTCCAGACTACCCACCAGAAAATAGACCTAGATTTATTCCTAATAATCTATTAAACTCAAAACACCTAACCCAGCGCTAAGCTGGGTTTTTTGTTTGTAAAAAACATACTTGAACTCTTGTACTATTTTTGTTATAATACAAGTTCTGAAGAAAACTTTAACACAAGGAAACACAATGAAAATTTATTTTGGTAATGCCAATGACGATATGTTTGGCGATGGTTTGTTTGAAGCAAACGATAACCAGTACTATTATGGCGTAGAACACGGCACAGGTCCAGGCGGTTTAGACGAAGTTCGTTTGTTTGATGGTTGCAATCGTTATTTGCCTGTTCATGTTGAAGCTATTCCTGAGTTGATTGCAGCTTTGCAAGAAATTCAAAAAATTCAACAAGCAGTTAAGCAAGCGCAAGAAATGACAGAGCGTGCTGAATCTGATATTACAGGTTATGTATACAGTTCTTGGAATGATGAATTTGAAGTAGATTTTGACACGGAGTAATTAATGGCATCTTCAGGAAGTAAAGCTAAACAAGCATACGCAGCATTGTATAAATCTAGCACACGCTGGGCTACCAATCGCAAAATTAAGTTAACACGACTATTAAAACAACAACCTAATAACGAACAGATTAAAGACGCATTAGCAAATATTAAATATCGTCGTCATACACCTACTACTAAAACAGTATGGTCACATGATAATATTAGGATTGCAAAACTATTCAAAGAGTTTACAGGTCGTGCTAGTGCAGATTTATTTAGCAGTAATCCTAAAGTTCAGTCAGGAGCACTTGCTTACCGACGTGACTGGGATAAAGTAAAGGTTATCGAAGGCAGAGTTAACTTTAGTTTGGGTGCTAGAGCACACGATTCTAAAGGTAACTTAATATGGAAGTAATTGAAGTTTACTTTTTATTTGCACTAACAACAGGTATTACAAGCTGTTATGTGTTCTTATCTCCCGCCGTAGCACTTGCTAGAGATCAAGGAATACACAACAGTTTTACAGAAAATACTTGGCTAAGTTACTTAATCTATATAATTATAACTACTATTACCGCCCCTTTTAGTGTTTTACCGATTTTTATACCAAGTTTTGCTGAACGCTTCAAAACTGGTCTGGAACGCTCGGTAATGGAAAGTCAAACTTAAAATTTTACATTTGACCCTAAACTGCAAAAGCGGTATAATATATACTTAATTTACGAAAGAAAAGCATAATATGAACTTCTTAGAATTCACTTATACAAAAGCAGACGGCACAGAATCAAAGCGTGCTGCAATTCCATTGTTTGGTCCAACTAAATTTGTTGAAGCCATTGATGTTTCACAGATGCCTGAAGATGAGTTTGCAGTTTTTTGCCGTGAATTCTCTGCATTGAAGTCATCACAACATGAGCAAACTATGGCTATTCTTGCACAGTTTGATCTTAAGCATAACTATCGTAAGTTTAACCCTGAGCAAATGTCAGACATTACTACAGATTATGTCTAAGTTTAGAACATGGGATAGTCAAATATTAACAGATGCAGTTAAAATAAGTTTACAGATTCGTACTAAAATTGAAGAAATGTGTGTAGCTGCACATACTCCTCCTGATGGCTTACCAAATAGTCTGATACCAACAGATAATTTGTACAGTTTAGTTTGTGCGTATGAAGCAGCTTATAATGCGTTAATTGAAAACGACCTGATTAAAACAGGTAATCTAAAAACAGATAAAAATATACACTAAAGAAAGTAAACAATGGCAACTTGGACAGAAGAACTCAAAGCAGAAGTAATTGCTAAATACGAAGGTGCAGGCCCAACACCTGAATCCTCTACTGAAATTATCAAAGATATTGCAGAAGAAATTGAAATGTCACCTAATGGTGTTCGCATGGTACTAGTGCAAGCTGGTGTTTATGTGAAAAAAGAAGCGGGCGCTTCTACAACAAAAACAAAAGCACCTAGCGGTGAAGGCACAAAACGTGTGTCAAAAGAGTCTTCGATTGCTGAACTACGTACAGCTATTGAAGCAGCAGGAAAAGAAGTTGACGAAGATATTCTTAGCAAACTGACTGGTAAAGCAGCAGTGTACTTCTTATCAGTATTGAAGTAATTCAAGGCGGCTCTGTGCCGCCTTTTTTCGTTATACTCACAAAGGAATAAAATGGCAACACGTAAACGTCCAGCACTAGAAGCAGAATTGATGACTGATGTAAATATTGCACGAGTCATTAAACTGCTTGACCCTATTGAAGAAGGTAAGAAACCAATTACCAAAAAAGACGCGTGTGCTATTTTAGGCATGGCTTATAATACTACCAGACTAGGTACTATTATTGACGAGTATAAACAAAAGCAAACGCGGATTTCAGAACGCAAATCACAACTGCGTGGTAAGCCCGCAACGCAAGAAGAAAAAGTTTATATTATTTCAGAATACTTAAATGGCGAAACTGTGGATGCTATTTCAAAAATGACTTATCGCAGTAGCCGTTTTATTAAAGATATTCTAGAAGGTAATTCAGTACCAATCCGTGTACCTGGGTCAAGCTATTTTAGTCCTGAAATGATTCCAGACGGCGCAGTTCGTGACCGATTTAAGATTGGTGAAGTAGTTTATAGTTCGCGCTATGATTCTACTGCACGCATTGATGCAGAGCAAAAAACAGACAAGCATGGTTTTGTTTACAGAATCTGGTTGCTTGCTGAAAGATGGCAACAAAACGCATATCAAGAAGCAGCTGAGTTAGCTAGCCTTGAGCATTTACGACAAATGGGAGTTAGAATATAATGGATGCTAATATCCTGTATGAACGATTAATCGAAGAAAACATGGAAAAAGGCTTTCAAGTAAAGTTAGTAGTCAATGAGTTCCGAGATGTAATTTATGTTCAGATACGCAAATATTTTTTAAGTTACGAAGGTGACTGGGTTCCTTCACGCGAAGGTATTTCAATCCCTGCATCAATTGAAAATATTCATTCATTACTCTACGGGTTGTTTGATATTTGTGCTCAAGCCGAAGGCAAAGAAGTTATTGAATACTTCTCAGACAAGATAAAAGAAAAATAAACTTGAATCGCTTAGTTTAAAATGTTATAATAATACTTATGAACAAACTTGAACAATATTTAAATCTAGCTTCACGAGCCTACTATAGTGGTGCTCCGATCATTAATGACGACCAATTCGACCGACTTGCAGAGTCTATCGGATATAATGCCGTAGGTGCTAAGCAGCACGGCAATGTCGAGCGTCATGTTTATCAAATGTATTCACTACAAAAGTATTATGAAGATGAAAATCAAAAGCGTCCTTTGGATGGTATCAGTGATATTGTTACTACTGCCAAGCTCGATGGTGCTGCTATTAGCTTATTGTACGTGGATGGCAACCTTGTACGTGCGTTAACTCGTGGTGATGGTACTGAAGGTCAAATCATTACTGACAAGATTCTTAGTCATACTGGTTTAGTACCACATACAATTCCATTAACTGGTATCTATCAAGTTACTGGTGAGATTGTTGCTCCAAGTTATATTGAAAATGCTCGTAATTATGCAGCAGGTTCTCTTAACTTAAAAGATAGTTCAGAGTTTAGTACTCGTGCAGTAAGTTTCTTTGCGTATGGTGCTCAACCTAGCATTACTACAACCTATCGTTCAGAACTAGATATTCTAAAACAGTATGGTTTCAATGTAATCAGTGAGCCTGACTTAGACAAAGTATATCCTTGCGATGGTGTTGTGTTTCGTGTAAACGATACGCAAGTATTTCAAGACTTAGGGTATACTAGCAAGCATCCCCGTGGTGCATATGCTAAAAAAGAACGACAGGCTCATGTTGAAACAAAACTCCTTGATGTTGAATGGCAAGTTGGCAAAAGTGGTAAGGTTACTCCAGTTGCTATTCTTGAGCCTGTTTATATTGGTGATGCTCTAGTCAGTAGGGCTACTCTTAATAATCCTGGTTTTATTGAAATGCTGGATCTCCAAATTGGAGACACCGTAGCCATAATTAGATCGGGTGAAATTATCCCTTGCATACTACACAAAGTAGATGCTTAAAATTTTTGGCTTAGGGCAAAAGAAATTTTCACTTGTCCTAGGCGACTTAATCTAGTATAATAGATACTTAAATTGATAAATAAACTATGAGAATCGAAATACCAACCGAATGCCCCTGCTGTAATTATCCTTTAGAACTGGTCAACGATCAGCTCTTTTGTAGAAACACGGCTTGCGGTGCTCAGTTAAATAAAAAGGTCGAACACTTCTGTAAGACTCTTGGCATTAAAGGTATGGGTTCTCGCACAGTTGAAAAACTTGGCTTGTCAGATATTACTGAATTGTTTTATCTTGACTCAGAACAAGTTGTTGAATCACTCGGAAGTGAAAAAGTAGCACTAAAACTGTTAGACGAAATTGAACGCAGTAAATCTGCTGACCTAGCAACAGTTATTACAAGTTTTTCTATTCCATTAGTTGGTTCGACCGCAAGTAAGAAATTGTGTGAAGTAGTTACATCTGTAGACGAGATCAGTTACACTACTTGCAAGCAAGCTGGACTTGGCGACAAAGTTACACAAAACTTAGTTGCTTGGCTTGAAACTGATTTCCAAGAGATGAGAGAGTTTTTGCCTTTCTCGTTTAAATCTCAAAAGAATTCCAGTACAAATACTAATCAAAAAACTATTTGTATCACAGGAAAATTATCTTCTTATAAAACTAAAGCAGAAGCCTACAAAGCATTAGAAGAGGCAGGCTACACACCAGTAGAGTCTGTGACGAAAGCCACAGATTATTTAGTTGATGAAGAAGATAAAGGTAGTTCAAAACGCAAAAAAGCCGAGTCTCTCGGTATTACAATTATCACAAACTTAAATAATTTCTTGAAAGAAATAAAAAATGACTGAAAAAACAAAAAAGTGGTCTGACGAAGCCGTTGCTCAATTAACCAACATGGTTGGTGGACAATCCCCCGTTAGCGTTAACACTGTTGAACAAGCCGCTGAAGCCCTTGGTTTCACAACTCGTTCTGTTGCTTCTAAACTCCGTCAAATGGACTTTGAAGTAGCTTCTATGGCTAAAGAAAAAACTAGCGCATTCACACCTGAACAAAGCGCTGACTTGTCAGACTTCGTTGTTAACAACGCTGGTAATCTGACTTATAAAGAAATCGCCGAAGCATTTGCTGGTGGCTCTTTTTCCGCAAAACAAATTCAAGGTAAACTCTTGGCTTTGGAATTGACAGGTTCTGTTAAGCCTGCTGAAAAAGTTGAAGTGGCTCGCACATATACTGAAGCTGAAGAAGCTAAGTTTATTGCTATGGCTGATGCAGGTAGCTTCATCGAAGATATCGCTACTGCACTGAACAAGACAGTTGCTTCTGTCCGTGGTAAGGCTTTGAGTCTGACACGCAAAGGTCAAATTGCTAAGATTCCCGCACAGCGTGTTTCTCATGCAAAAGAGACAGTTGATCCTGTTACCGCTTTAGGTGATCGTATTACTGGCATGACTGTTGCTGACATTGCTAAAGCTGTTGACAAAACAGAACGTGGTCTTCGTACATTGTTGACACGTCGTGGCATCAAAGTTGCTGACTATGATGGTGCTGCTAAGAAAGCCAAAGCAGAAGCCAAAGCTGCTGCTTAATCTAGTTTTATAAAAACGATTGGTCGGGAGTTTTCAAAGAGCTCCCGACCTTTTTTACTTTAGAGAGTCGAGTATGAAAGTTAAACTTACATATCATGACAACGACTCCTTTACAATAGAAGAAGTTGTCAAACAAGCCGTTCACAACTACGGAAAAGCTGTACAAATAGAAATTATGCCTGAATCGACTATGGCATACGACCATATCTATTTTGGATTACAACAACTAATTACGCATGAGCAGTTGAGTCTACTATATGACAAAGATACTGCTTATCAACAAGATATTAAAAAATTAAGAGAGTCTGTTCTCTATAAAGTCACAGAAATTATTGACCAAGTTATTATTGATAACGAATCGAAAGTAGGGTAATCTTGGATACATCAGCAGTAGTCTTAAATAAGTTGCTAACTGAGCGAAACCTAGATATCTGGGCTAAGCTTAAGTTAGTATTTTTGGACGCTGCATACTCTTCCTTGTACGGTGCTATAAATAAGTATTATGAGAAATACAGCGCTGTACCGTCATTTGACGATCTCGAAATAACCTTAAGGGAGGGTCCAGCGTCCAAGACGTTAGCAACTCTCCGTTTAACCGAGGTTCCTGACGTTTCAGCTGAAGTTGCGCTAGATGCGCTAATAGATCAGTATACACAAAATGAAACGGTAAAATTATTAGACAAATTTGTAGACAAACTACCGCTATACGATTCTAACGAAATAAAAGATAACTTAGCAAATATTGCATTAACAATAGAAGAAAAAACTCATACAAGTGAAAAAGTATTCACTATGGCTGACATGATGATGTTTCGTCATCCCGATGAGTTGGAGAAAGAACGTGTATATCTTGGGCTTAATAATACTTTTGATGCCGTGCTTGGCGGTGTTGCTCGCCAAGAACTCATTCTCGTTGGGGGTAAACGAGGATCTGGAAAATCTATTACTAGTAGCAATATATTCGTTAATCAGTACGAGTCTGGTAATAGTAGTATTTATTTCTCTATTGAGATGACTGCACAAGAAACTATGGAACGCAATTTAGCAATTTTAGCTAATGTGAACCTACAAAACTTAAAACAACACAAACTAACTGATGATGAAGTTCTCCGAGTAGTAAAAGCTAGAGCAGGAATGTTCCAAGACGCTGACCCTACTATTACAGAATTTATGCGTCACAGAGACAGATTTAAATTTGAAGAACATCTAGTACGAAACCACACACTTAAAGTAGATAATCAAATGATTATTGTTGATGATCGCGATCTTACCCTAAGCAGTATTGACTTACACATTGGTAAAGCCAAAGCAAAGTTTGGTGATAAACTAAAAGTTGTTGTGGTAGATTACATTAACCAAATTGTACTAGAAGGCACAGACCAATATGACTGGAAACCGCAAATCGAAATCTCCAAAAAGCTCAAAAACCTCGCTCGCAAATACGAGATTGTTATGGTTAGCCCGTACCAGATCGACGCAAGTGGTGAGGCACGTTTTGCCAAGGGCATCTTGGACGCAGCAGATATCGCCCTTACTATGGAAGCGCATGACAAAGAAACTAATGCGATCTCGTTTGAAACCACTAAGATTCGCGGGGGCAAGGAAATGGCATTTACGTGCCCGATCGATTGGGATACTTTACGCATTAGCCCACAGTCAGTGGATAAACCTGCCGCTAAGGAAGTTGTTAAAAAGGCTGGGAAAAAAGCCCACACCACTGATCTAAAACAAGACGATACAAACGCTGACTTACCATGGAATTAAAATGAGCGATCCAGTACTAGAACTAATTAATAAAAACAGTTTAGCATTTAGCGTGTCGGGCCGCGACTACCTTATTAAATGCTTAAACCCAGATCACGAGGATTCCAATCCTAGTTTTCGTGTTGATCGAGTTACTGGTGTTGCTCATTGCTTTAGTTGTGGCTTTAAAACAAACTTATTTAAATATTACGGGGTTTTTACTAATCCTGTACCTATGAAGATTGCGGCACTCAAGGAAAAGTTAAATGAGCTAAAAACAAGCCACTTAGGACTAGAGTTACCTAACGGACACACTCCTTACCTAAAGCAGTTCCGTGGAGTGAGTCCCCAAACTTTAAAATACTTTGGGGCATTTTACACAAACGTAGTTGAAAAACTACAAGACAGAATTATATTTCCTGTCAAAGACATTACTGGTAAAATAGTAGTATTCGTTGGTAGGCATACTCTGTCAAACGGAAATCCAAGATATATTAACTACCCTAGCGGTGTTCGTATGCCAGTATTTCCTGCACATCTTCCAAGCGGTTATCAATCAATGGTAATTGTAGAAGGAGTGTTTGATATGCTAAATCTTTATGATAAAGGTTTAGAAAACGTAGTATGTGCTTTTGGCACAAACACATTACAAAATGACACAAAACAAAAACTTTTGCCGTTTAAAGCACAAGGTATTACTCATATATATCTTTTATTTGATGGTGACGAGGCAGGCGATAAAGCTGCCAAAGCCCTAAAACCTCTAATTGAAGCAGAGAACTTTATTGTAGAAATTATCAAATTACCTGATGACAAAGATCCAGGTGAGCTTGACGTTTTTGAAGTTCGTTCGATTGCCGAATATATAACCAAATAGCCACAATACGCTATAAGAAAGTATTAAAATGAAAAAAATTGCATTAATTGACAAAGCCCCAAATCGTACAAAGTATCGTGAATACTTTAATTTTGATTTTGACCATTACCACATGAGTTCAGTTCCTATTACTAAGCTACTTAAAAAAGATGTAGACTTAGAAGTAGACTTAGAGCCTTATGACTATGTTATTCTTGTAGGTGCAGAAGCTGCAAAAGAATATGCTAAAATTACCTCAGTAACTAATATGGCGGGCCAATTAGTTGCAGATAAATTTATTGCTATTTCAAACCCTGCAATGTTAGCTTTTAAGCCAGAAGGCAAGCCAGACTTTCAACGTGCCTGTGATCGTATCCATAAATATATGGAAGGCACACTACGTCCAGCAACTGAAGGCGACTTCAAAGGTATTGATAATACTGCCGAAGCCCGTGAGTTCTTACTAGAAGTTATTGAAAATGCTCAGGGTTACGTTGCACTAGATACAGAAACAACTGGACTCTATCCTCGTGATGGATATGTGCTCGGTGTTTCTATTAGTTATAAATCTAAACATGGCAGATACATTTTATGTGATGCTATGGATGAAGAGTGCATAGAGTTACTGCAAAAGATTTGTAATACTTTTTATATTGTATTCCATAACATGAAGTTTGACTATAAAATGTTAGCCTATCACTTAGGTTTAACATTTGATCGCAGCAAAGTTCATGATACAATGGTTATGCATTATGTATTAGATGAAACTGATTCACATGGTCTAAAGTCACTTGCACTTAAATATACAGACTATGGTGATTATGATTCAGAATTAGATGACTTCAAAAAAGAATATTGTGCTAAGAATGGCGTCTTACAGGATGACTTTACTTATGACCTTATTCCATTTAATACTATTAGTCGTTATGCTAGTATTGATACTGCCGTAACATACGACTTATTTATGAAATTTTGGCCTATCGTACAAAAGAACGATAAGCTACTTTATGTGTACGAAACTATCCTCGTTCCTGGTACACTGTTCTTAATGGACATGGAAGAGGTAGGAATCCCTATTAGTCAAGAACGAATGGCAGCGGCTAATTTGTATCTTGATGAAGAAATTGAGAAAGCTAAGCAGGTGGTATATGGTTTTGAAGCTGTTAAACGTTTTGAACAGGATACAGGAAAGATATTTAATCCCAACAGTGTTATGCAGTTACGCGTTGTTCTTTTTGACTATCTTGGTTTATCCCCCACTGGAAAGAAAACTGCTACAGGTGCAATCTCAACAGATGCTGAGGTACTCGACCAGTTGTCAGAAGAGCACCCACTCCCTGCGGCGATTTTAAAGGTGCGACAACTTGGAAAAATCCAAAACACCTATATTTCAAAGATTTTACCAGAGCTTGACCGTGATGGTCGCATACGTACAAATTTTAATCTTATATTTACTACTAGCGGTAGGCTTAGTAGTTCTGGGAAGTTCAACGCTCAGCAAATACCTCGCGACAATCCTATTATCAAAGGTTGCATCAAGGCTCCAGAGGGTTTTAAGATCGTTTCGCAAGACTTGACCACAGCTGAAATGTATTATGCAGCTGTGTTGTCGGGAGATAAGAACTTACAGGAAGTATTCTCTAGTGGCGGAGACTTTCACTCAACTATTGCTAAAATGGTGTTTGATTTGACCTGCCCTGTAGAAGAAGTTAAAAAGAAGTATGGCGGCAAGCGTCAAAGTGCTAAAGCTATTTCATTTGGTATCTTGTATGGCTCAGGTGCTAACAAAGTATCTCAAACTGTATCTAAAGCTACTGGTGAAGAATATCCAGTTGATAGAGCCAGAGAAGATATTAAGCAATACTTTAAGAAATTTAGCAAACTAAAGCAGTGGTTAGATACCAGAAAATCATTTATTGAGCAAAATGGATATACTTACAGCTTTTTTGGCAGAAAAAGACGCCTTCCTAACGTATTTTCCAGCGACAAAGGAATTGCCGCCCACGAAGTACGAAGTGGTATTAATGCAGAAGTGCAGTCGCTTGCAAGTGACGTTAACTTACTTGGAGCTATGCGAACTGCAAACGAAATTGCAGCAAAAAACATCGACGCAAAAATCTTCATGCTTGTCCACGACTCAATCGTGGCATTGGTTAAAGAAGAGCACGTAGATCAATATTGTGAAATACTAAAGCGCAATACTCAGCACGATTGGGGTTGTGGTATACCTGGATTCCCTATTGGCGTTGACCAAGATGTTGGTAGTGATTATAGTTTTGGCGATTGGGAAGATTACTATGAAGTTGCAGGAGATCGTATTTCCCGTGTTCAGGCTGGGTGAAAAAGAGCCTCAACAAGATAACGGCATAGTATACTATAAATCAGAATATAGTGATAAGGATACTGCTGAACACACAACAAACTATAGGTTTGTAGACGATAAGTCAATCAGTAAGCCCACATTAGGTTTACGAAGACTCGCTTTACAAGGTAAAGCAACGTTGTTCCCTATAAGTTCAGCAGTATACTTTCTTGTAGATATTATTAAGTTAGCAAAATCAACAACGTGGTTTATTGACAGCCACGGACAGGTTTTTCAACATAAAAAATCTACGCGCGCCAAACTAACAACAAAGAAGATTACTAAAGTTTTACCTGCGGACGGCATAGGGTGTGTATTAGAATTAGAAGGTATAAGTCATCGATTCAAAACTATGATACAGCCTGAAAGCTACCATCAATATGCAGGAGTTCTATATATGGATAATAGCTACCTATTCTACGGATACTATGAGTATCCACAAAAAGATACTTGGAGACTAGTATAGTGGCAAAAGCAGTTATATCAAATAGAATATACTTAGATAATCCAGGCGTAGAGCATACAAAACACATAATTAAGTCTCTTACCTACAAAATACATAAAGATACTGGATCAAAGAAATTTGCTAGTATCGAAACAATAAAAAATTATAAGTCGCTAATCAAGGGTATTCTTTCTATTCCACAGGGTAGAACAGATTTAATTCCACAAGATTACGAAATAATAGATAAACGAGTCTTAGTCCCTGCTCCTTTTCCTGTCCCTAAATTTGAGCTATACGAAGATCAACAAACAATCTATGACGAAGTAGAGGGTACTTGCTTTATAAATGCGCTACCAGGTTGGGGAAAGACTTTTACAGCATTACATCTTGCTAGAAAGTTCGGACAAAAGACTTTAGTTATTACGCATACTGCTGCATTACGAGATCAGTGGGTGGAAGAAGTTGAAACTCTATTTGGCTGTGAGTGCGGAATTATAGGTGGCGGGGACTTAGATTACGAAGACCACTTTATTACAGTTGCAAATATACAGACTTTAGTTAAACATACCGCTGAACTTTCCAAAGAGTTTGGTACAGTTATCCTAGATGAAGCACATCACTGCCCAGCAACTACATTTGCAGGTACAGTAGATAGTTTTCATGCTCGTTATCGTATTGCATTGTCGGGTACAATGATACGCAAAGACGGCAAACATATATTGTTTAAAGATTATTTTGGCACTACTGTACTAAAGCCTCCTGCTTCAAATACTATACCTCCTACCATACATATGGTAAAAAGTGGCATTACACTTAAACCTAATGCAACATGGGTTGATAAGATTACCGACTTAACCCAAAGCGAAAATTACAGACAATTTATTTCAGATATAGCTAAAATGCACG
>Ga0209353_10001585_pt1 | contig 12812 bp, 23 predicted proteins | sample LauGreSpBDMM15SD_2_FD_187561 | JGI IMG/M metagenome (GOLD analysis project Ga0209353, IMG submission 187561) | Freshwater lake microbial communities from Lake Michigan, USA - Sp13.BD.MM15.SD (SPAdes) (version 2) | ecosystem: Environmental > Aquatic > Freshwater > Lake | place: Lake Michigan...
CTGAAGCAGGTACTTTCACTGACAAGTTTTTATCCGATGAAATGTGTTGGGTTAGTTTATCTTACATCAATGGTAAATCTTGGAAACAATTTAATAGGGGAGATGAAGATGAACCGAGTGATGAAGAGTTCTTGGAACTTTTACCTGACAAATATTTCGATTAAATTATTGTCCCAACCTTTTGAACAATATTTTTGATTCTAATCGCATGTTCTTTAGTTCTCTTTAAATAATTCTCCATACAATCAACAATATAAACTTTAGTTGGTTTGTAAGTTTAAATATTCTCATCGTCATAATCGTAATCCTTATTGTCGTTGAATGATTTTAAATTTGCGTTTTCGACTGAGATTCTTGTTATCTCATCTTTGAGTATCTTCATATCATCCAATTTTTCTTGGAATAGTTTGTATGTAAACTCGATAATCATTTTTTCATTATCGGTCAGTTCTTCCCTAACAAATTTAATTTTTCTATCAGGAAACAGTTTGGAGAGAATCAACTCTTCATACTGTTCCTTTAGTGTTTTAAATTTAAACATCTCCCTCATATTCGTCATCTTTTTCTACCTCTTCTTGGCACTTTTCGTTAACATAATTTTGTATTTCTTTCAAAGATTTTAAAAATTGTAATCTAAGTTCATGGAACTTCTCATCTTTAATTTCCTCAAAACTACTGTAATGTTCGAAACAATAGTCAATACCTTCATTGTCCATTCTATATCGAACTGCGTTCCACTCATCTTGTTCTTCGTATGTCATCTTCTTTAGTTTTTAATTTGTTAATTTCAGTTTATACTCATCTTATTCTAAATTGTATGGTTATTCTATGGTAACCCGCCCAATTATTTTCTACTAATACTGTTCTGAACTCCAATTCTGTGTCTTGAATAAAACCATCCTCAACCATTACACCTTCACTACATAATGTCATATTCTCAATCACTCTATTAAATAATCCTGTACCTAAATTGTGTTCGTAAAACTCTGTTGCAAATTTATTATAAACTCTAAAATCGATTTGTTTTTGTTGACTTCTTGTTGCAATTTTGAAGAATGGTTCTGAGTAAAGCGTCCACTTTGTTAAGTCTTTTTTCTTATACTTTTTGACTTCCCTAACTCTACCTGTTTTAAGATGGACAATGTCATACTTACACATACTAGAAGATTCGTCAAGTATGAATAGTTCGGGAAGAAACCTACAGTCTCTCATTTTTTGAGTGAAACTTTTACCTTTACCACTCCATTTAAACTTGGGTGATTTATGTTTAACTATCCATCCGTTTTTGATTAATGATTGTTCAAACAGTTTACCACTTTGAACTCTGTTCTGTACACTCATATTAACACCATTTTATTATTCCGTAAGCAATAAACAAACCTAATGAAATGCTATTCAGGGTCATTAACAGTAATCTTTGTTTAATATCGTTTTTAATTAAATAAGGTATTGTCCATGTAAGTAGAAGAAAAATCCACCCGAGTAAAAAGATAACTTGTAATTTGTCCATAATAATTATTCTAAAACAAATGTAGACATAAAATCTTACATCTTCAAACTATTAATAACTTCTTCTTGAAAAAAGTTTTGGGTTTCGTCATCAACACCTTGTTCTTTAAGGATGTCTTGTAATCTAATATTTTCATCAAACACACTATAGAAATCATATTCAATTAAATACCCTCTACTATCTGTGGCGATTACCCCAAGAAACTCATCACCATCAAATCTAATTTCACCAAAGTACTCAACCTTATCACCATCCATATTCTCTTCAGAAAAAGTAAAGGTCAGTGGTTTACCATTTAATTCATATGTAAATTTCTTACCTTCTCTCTCGTCAACACCGTAATCATCTTGGTCTGAGTATTTAAAGTTAGTTTCATTACCTCCTTGGTTTAAGTGTTTTTGAAAGAAGTTCAGTTTCCTTCTATCTGAAGAGTTTAGTTTTTCCCCTTTACTAATTTTGTCCAAAATGTCGTCAACGTTTTCAACAATTTGTCTATATTGATTTTCAGTTATAATATATTTCATGATTATAAATATCTTTCAATATATTTATAGTTATGCCAAAGAAGAAATCTATAAAAGATATCTCAGGAGACAAATGAAATATATAATCTCAGAAAATAAATTAAACAACGTTGTGTCAAGTTGGATGAATCAAAACTTCAGTTCAGACGAATTGGAAATTGTTAAATCTGAAGAATATCCAGATTCAATTTTTTTTAAAAAAAATGGAAAAGTTGTGATGGAACAGAATAAAAAAAACATGAATTTTTGGTTTGATTATGATAACATTTGGTCATTTTTTGAATCGTTTTTTGGTATGAAATACGAAAAAATACAGGAAGTTCTGAACTACTGGTTGGAGGAGACTTTCAAATTAGAGGGTTATACACCAGAGGCAGGAGAACCATTGTTTAGTGGTGTGTTGGAGGAAACTCTCAAATTAGAGGGTTATACACCTTATATTTTACAACACACTCATCCGAAACTGTTGGAGGAAACCTATAACTTAATGGATAAATATTTAACATCTCAATTAGGTGACGCAAAATTAAGTAATTGGTTTCATAATGAAGAAGAATATACAAATAAGTATGGTAGTATGATTATTTTTTTAGATAAAGTTCATGAAGGTTATACCCAAATTGGTATTTCTGAAGATATTTATGATTCGTTCGGTTCTATGTTTTCATTAGATAATGATGATATCCAAAGACATTTACTTAAATGGTTTAAAGACCACATGGAAATTAATAACGCTGAAGAAATTGAAGTATTTCAATGAAATATATAATCACAGAAAATAAAATGTATAACACATTTTCATCATTCCTAAATTCATTAGGATTGTCAGATGTTATGTCACACGGTAATGGCATTGATGGTTGTTATTATCCTGTTGAGTGGTTTGAATATAACTATGATGAGGATGGGTACGAACCAGCCCCTTGTTTATTCCGATACTTTAAATCCGAATACGATTATAGTGAATGGCATGGAGTAAGTGATACTTATTCAAATCAAGATTATCCAATAATTGAATTGGATTGGGAAATGTACAAACAAATTGAAGATTTATTTGGTGAAAGAACTATTGCCGAGTTCGGCCCTAAATTTTTTCAAGATATTGTCCATCAGGAAGTTAAAACTATAGTATCAGAATAATTACTTACTTATTTCGTATTCAACTTCACCTAATTTATCTGAAAGAATTTCATTATAACTTTGTTTATCAATATTTGGAGACCATCTATCGTCAACACTAAATGTAGGTTGGTCAATTTCTTGACCAATCATTTCACTAAACACACATCTTAAATCATCATCACATCTTTCCATATAATTATCGTACCATGAGTCATCTATATCGTTTAAATACTTTTCCATGTTAACAATTATAACAATCCCTTCATCGTCAAATTTGGTTACCTCACCCAATTCCTGAACCGCATCTTTTAACGTATCGTATAACATATTATGATAACTGTCTTGTTCGGCATTATTAATGGCGCTTGATATTGCGCTTCTAAGGTCATGATTATCATCATACTCCTCAATCTTATCTTCCAAACTCATAGAATTAAACTCTTCCTCATCAAAATCAGGACTGTCTTTGGTCGCAAGTATCTTAACTAACTCGATAATCTTTTCCTCATTTTTTTTATCACAGTAGTAATCAATTCCACTCTTCCAATCCGCATCATAATTATCCCATAAATCCCAAGTATCACCCGCCAAGATAGTTTCAAACATTGTCGTCTTTTTAGTCTTACCTTCCTTAGTTTTCCATTGTTTAATAACCCAATCACCTGAAACAAATCTATCCAAATCATCAGGATTAATCTCCACCTTAACTTTATAATTAATTTCAGGTTTCTCAATAATACCCATATCCATCAGTTTTTTTTGTAATCTTCTTGATGAGAATAGGTCAGGTCTATTATGGTACAAATCGACTATAACATCATTTGGTAAATCATTTATCTTAAAATCTTGTTGGGACGCATATTCAGAACCAAACTCTTTAATTAGATAATCGTCATGTTCATCTTTAACATAGAATAATGGTAAAATATAGTTGTGATATTCCTCTTTTGGTTTTGAGTTTTTATGTCCTTTTAGTTGATATAATACATTATCTTTACCAATTGAAGCGGTTAAATGACTTTTATTTAAGGTATATTTATCACCAGGTAATTGTTTAACTTCTCTTAATGAAACTATTGTATTGTTACTCCCTGTTCTACCACAGTGACCCATTCTATTGCATTCCTCACTAGAGTTGTTTGTGTTTAAGTCAACCCAATAAAGCCCTTCACCATTTTTATTTCTGAAATCTAATATAATATCGTGGGTGTGTGGTTCAATGTAATTAATCTTACCTTGACCCATCTGTAATGAGTCGTGCCATTCTTTTGATTTTTGAAAAAGTTCTTTCCATGTTAAATCTTTGTACTGATTCATATTACCGTTAAGCCCGACTCTAATCCAATCCATGATAGATTGTATATCATATGAGGAACTAATAATTAAATTTCTACTATTAATTTTGTTAATTAACTCATCACCTTGATATGGTTTGTTATACAAAATAAGATGATTCTTATTTGACACGTCTTTAAACTTATTAAACATCCACACGGCAAGAGGACCACATTTTTCATCTAAAAAAGTGGCTTGTTCGACAGATAAACCTTCTTTGTCCGTAAGAATTTTTATTTTAGACGCCTCAGAAATAAGTTCATTATCGTATATTGAATTATAATTACGAAGTGTTTTAAGAATCTCCTCGTTTAAACTTTTTAAATCCATACTAATAAATATCAAACAATAATATTAAATTATTCCTTACTTTTCAATTTCAGTTGTTAAGGTAGATATTCATTAAAACAACTTATACCGAATATAAAATAACCATATTGTCTTTGTGAACATCAACGTTAGGATATTTTTCCTTAAATCTTTTTAGGTTAAAGGGTCTTGTGATAATATGAACACCGTTCTTAGTTGGAATGAAATTCAACATAGGTTCTTTACCTGTCTCTGTTTGTAAGTCAACTAATAGTTCTCGAATCTCAATTTGTTTTTTGGAATGGTTGAAGGTGTCAAGACTAACGTCATCAATATCGACAATCCACTTCTTATCCTCATCACCATGGAACTCACCACTAACCGAACTAAACGCGTTTTTAATCGACTTATAATTCTCACTAATAATGTGTTCGGTAACTCTCTTTAACATTTGCATTGCCGTCTTCTTTGAACTACGTTTGTTAATACGGAAGTACGCTCTCGCGTTGTGAGTAATACATGTTTGGATTATCTCATCCTCCATCCTATTAAATTGGTCCATGGAATAAATAAAATAATCTCCAATGACTTTCATATCTTTACCCAAGTCAGGATTATCTTTCCTACGCTTTAAAATCTGTAGGAAGTAATATGTGTCAGAATTATCAAAGTCCAACATTTTTCTAACCAAATCAAAATTATTCTTCATAATACAAAGATATGGATTATATTTTAATTTTACAAGGTATTTATATATTATGGAAGGTTCTAAATTAGAAAAGTTAAGTGATAGAATATTGTCTCAATTTTTTATTCAATTAATAAAAATATATGACGGAAAAATTGAAAATAGTAAACATTACCCATTGGTTGAGGAGTATAGTTTTATTAACTCATGTGATACCGTGTCAAACATGTTTGGGGTCGCTCCTTGTGATTATATAGACCTTGATTATATTATAACAATAATTGAAATGAATCCTAACATTAATGAAGGGATAATTAACAAACGACCAAAGATAGGTTATTATAGTTATGAGATTGATGTTCACGAAAGTGTTAGTCAAAGAGTTACTTATAGACATCAAAATGAATCATATAGTCCAAATACATTAATACAAATAGCAAGAAAAATGGAGTCCGAAGGTGATATAAGTGTTTATGATGGTGACCATGTTGATGCGGATGTATATGATTCAGAGACTAACGATGTTAAATACGATAAGGATTCAATTAAAAAAATACGTTAACCCATATTTTTTTGTTCTTCCATTAATTTTCTAACAATCGGTAACTGTTCTTCAACAATCACTCGATATACTTTTGGTAAATAGAAATGTTTATACCATGTAAGTACATCTTCAATACCATCAAACTCTTCTCTAGTCTTTAAAAGTTTAAAAACATCACCATCACACGATAACCCAATTTTATTATTATCTGTTATCTCCTCATAATACTGAATTTCCACAGGAATTCCTGATTCTCCTCCCCAAAATGGTGTTGCATAAGCAAAAACTTTTTCTGTAACCCCATCAGATTCAAACACTCCGTTCCAATCAACAGTTCCTGACATATTGTCAATAGAAATTCCGAATTCTTTATATTGTTTAGGTAACTTTCCCTCTGATATTAATTCTATTAACACAGTATTTGCCAAACCCGTATCAATAGTTATTTCACTAATATGAATTAACTCAACAGGGTTTATGCCTGCGATTTTTGAGGCACCATAAATTCCCTGCGTCTCAATTAAGTTTAATAACAGTTGTCGTCTTTTTTCGGTCATTAATAATAAATATAAGTATTTATAATTATGAATAGAAAACTGTATTTATATTTTCATAAGTTTTTAAAACCTTTATATGATTTTCATGGGTTGACACTTAAACCTAATTTTTTACCTAATGAAGAACTAATACGTTGGTCGGTTGAAAATCCTCAGGACAAATCATATACTATGGAGACGTTGATTGCTTTTACGGAGGAACTTTTTCTTACTTTTTGTAATCTTGTCGGGAGTTCTGAATTATATTATCAGGGGTTTGGGTCAAGTTTTTATCGTGAGAATCGTAAAAATGCCTGTAGTTTTGAACAACCCGATAACTATTATTACATTAATAAATCAGATGACCAAAAAATATTAAATAGTATTAAACAAATTACCAAGATTGATTATAAAAAAGTGTTTTATAGTGACGTTGAGTGTACCTATGTTAATATTTATCCTTCCGAAGATTTTACGGTTACTATTGGGATGAAACTTTTAAATCCTCATAATAAACAACATTCCAAATTGATTAACACAGGATTAAAAGACACAATAATAGAGTTGGTTGAGGATTCTGATTTTTACGGTAATTATGTATATGATTTATTTTCTCCTGTGTTAAACATTATTAGGAACCGACCTTTATTGTTTAGCGATGAATGGATGTATTTTACTCCTGATATTATTTTCATAGATAAAAACAATAAAATAATTAGATTATACTCCTGATATTAATTTTATAGATAAAAACAATCAAAGAATTAAATTATTTTAATTTATTTTTATATTTTACCATTAAATGAAGTACAATCATTAGACTAACAAATCCTATTCCTATTAAATTAATCATTGCTTCCATTTTATTCAAAAATTACAAATTTATTATTGTAAAGTCAAACTCAGGTATCATATAAACATGAGGTAGTATAGAATCAATATCTTCAACTACATCCTCACCTAAGCTATCCCAAATACTTTCGGAAATATCATCTTGTTTAAATCCGTGTTCCCAATCATCATTGGCTCCGAGTGAAACCTTTGTTGGTTGGATGATGACGGTTCCTAAAAATAGATAATCTGGGTCACTATTATTTTTTTTCAATAAAACTTTTTTTATTTTATATTCAATGTGAACATCAACTTGGTCTTCATTATCCGAGTAAGGCATAGAATACCAATCATCAAATTGATTTTTGTCTTTTAACAATTTATGAATCATTTCAATAGTTTGTTCAGTGTGTTTGTCCATTTCCATACTATATAAGTATTTATAAGAAACAAAATATTTAAATTATGAGTTATACTATAGAACAAATTAAAAATACAATAGTTAAAAAAGGTTACGTTTGGTTTAATGACGATTTAAATAAAGGTTTTGATGTGAACATTGTTAGTATTAGAAATGAAACGACAGGTGATAAAGTAACAAATGTGTTCGATGATTACTTAACGTTATCATACAAAGAGAATGGTGTTTGGAAATTCCATATTTGGCCAGCAACAACTGACCCAGGAACTAAAGGAATACTTAAGACAACTAATAAAAGTGGTATTGCTAGGTTAGTAGAAGGTCAGTATCGTGGTTCTCATACTATCAGACTACATCAAGGTAAATACGAGGCGTTAGGACAAGCAAAGAATGTTAAAGTTTATCGTGACGCAAATCGTGATATGAAATATGATGAGACTAAAATTGAGGAGGGTGTTTTTGGAATTAATATTCACCATGCAGGTGCCGACTCAACATATGTTAACGATTGGTCAATGGGTTGTCAAGTTTTCAAAAAAACTAAAGATTTTGATGAATTCATGTCAATCTGTAGAAAGGCTAGAGATATACATGGTAACTCATTCACTTATACTTTAATAGAAAGTAACGATATTAAATAATGACTAAAGACCAAGAAATACAAGCGTTAAACAAGATTATTAACTCAGGCCTTATATTATCTGTGTACCCCAATGTTGACCATATTGATGTGTCTTTTGATGAGGAACACGAACCATATCTTATTTATAAGATGTATTTAAAAGATAAGGATATCACTAAAAAAGATATGTACGATGATGTCGACCCTTTTTATTTAATTGACCATCACGTAATGAAAACCATTACCAAACTAATTCCTTTTGAACAATTACCAATCAAAGATAGTGGTTATCAACTGATTGTTTATAATGGAAGTGGTATTCCAATTTTTGATTGGGAGTACGACCTAAGTACTATGAATTCTGGTCGTTCAGGTAGAACAGATTGGGAACGAAGAATTAGAAACCGATAAACTCAGTTTTAACATATTCAACCATCCATTCATTGTCAACTAACGCAATTTCTCCTTCTAAGATTTCATCAATATTAGAATAAAAATAGTCTGACTCATCGTATTTACTTTGTTTTTGAAATGACTGATAATTTTTCACGGTAAACTCAATTTTGGATTCCCCTCTACCTTTATTTTGTGTGAATAAAAATGTTTTTAAAGGTTTGACATAATTTTTTATTACTAAATCATTCTCAATAATTTTTATTGTTGCATTAACAGGTTTAATATGTATCTCGTGAGCACCAACTTTTAATACTTTAACAGTTTTAAGATAGTTTTTTATTTTTGTAAGTAATTCTTCATTAATGTATAAAGATTCATCGTCAGTTGGAGATTGAATAAGTGTACGGACTTCTTTTTCTACCCCTAATAATTTTTGAAATAATTGCATACTTTCATTTGCAAACCCTCTTAATGCTGAGTAACTATATGACACATCATTAGGATTAGTTATTTCAAACACCATCACATTACTATAATCAAAACCAAGTGGTTGTAATAAAACCCCATTAACATTTAAATGTCCATTAATGTATTTGGTATATAACTCTAAGTACTTTTTAGTTATCATCCTATATCTGACTTATAATTTATCGAATCCATTACAAATGAAATCCCTGTTTTATCTTCAACATTATCACTAATGTAGATGTAAATACAATCCTCAAGTTCATTCTCAATCTCCCAACCATAATCGTCACTATCACGAGCATCCCTCAACTTATGTAGAGTACCGTCCGTCATCATTAACATAACCTCACCATCAATATCATCAACTGTCACAGTAACGATAAATTGTGTCCCGTCATCCTCAACATTATCAATAGTAAAATTAAATTCATAACCACCGCATTTGTCTATGGTATGTTCTTTCTTATTAAAGAATTCCATCGCAATTTCTTGAGCTTTATCCACACCAAGATATTCGGTTAACCATCTTTGAACATCTACCATTCTGACACCTGTTTTATTTTCAGTGCCAGGTGACGCGTCAAACCCAAATAATTTTGACGTGTTATCGGTTATCCCCGGACCCACTTTGTCCCAATATTTGAACAACATCTTTTTATAAGACTCTTGTTGTTTTACTTTGTCTAATTGGTCTTCAGTAATTCTAATTCTCATATGAATAAATATAAGGTTTTGAGGTTTAGTTCACCTCAAAAACATTATCTAAATAGACTTTCATTGGATAACACATGTGATATTTTTTAATATCTAAACTCTCAATGAAATCCTCGTTCTCTTTCTTGTACATCTCGAACATACGACTACCTGACATCTTAGAGTATTCAACATTCGCAATTCGGTCACACATCTTAACAAAGATACCGTATTTTTCTGACCTAATACCTTCATAATACTTGTCATTAGCACGTTCTTTACGAGTCTTCCCTTTCTCATTAGTTAAAACGTAAACCAAATCGGCAACATAAGTGCCTAACGCAGATTTCACATCGTTGTAAGTAACACGAGTGTCCTCAATGATATCATGAGCAAAACAAACCATTTTAACATCTTCTCGTCTTATCTCTTCAACCAAATGTTTGAATCTCTCGAATACTCCAACAACCATTCGTAAATGATATTCGTATGGAAGATATTCCGCATACATGTGATTGGTATTCTTGTGTTGGGCGATAACCCATTTTATTTTTTCTTCTGTTGATTTCATACTACAAAAATAAGAAAAATCTTATCATTTAACAATATTTTTTTTCATTTATATTTATAAAAAATTAAGTTTATGGCGCATGCAGTAATACATTCAAAATCATCGGTTAAAAAATATGGTGGTGTTTATACAGATTATTTACACCTACACGAATGGCTGGACGAAACTAAACTTTGGATGCCGAGTTCTACTCATAGAATGTTTCGTCATCATACACTGGGAATATATGAAGGAGAAAAAAAGTTTGGGACTCATTTTACCAATTCAGACGGAAAAATTGTATACACTAGATATATTTTAACAGACCATATTAAAGAAGATTGTTATAATTATGTTCCAACCCCTCGTGAATGGATTATGGCGTTAGAGGCCAAAGAACGTCCGATGTGGATGTTAAGGACTATGGATTTAAATATAGAATAGACTATTTATTAGTATGGAAAATGTTACAGACGAACAAGCAAAAACATTAAAGTTATTTGCTTATTATGCCCAAGGTTATGGAAAAAAAGAAGTTAATACTGGAATCTATACTCAAGACTGTCAAGAGGATTGGAGAGATGATGAATGGTATGGTGATGGTAGTAACCTTGAGTCTTATGAGGCTATTGATAATTGTATTAACCAAATTATTGAGGAACATGATTTATTTGAGAAATTAATGTCAGATTGTGACAATAGAGGTCAATTAAACATTAATATTGATTGTGTTGAGCGGACTTTGAAAATTGATGCGTATGAAACGAAATTCGATACAAACCCAAGTAATGATATGTTAGAGTTGTCTGACATAGAATCTGAAGACCTTATTAAGATTTTTAATTACATGAAATCGAAAAAATATAGTGAAGGTGTTGTTAAATTTGCTGGTGGTGGAGATAGTGGTGAAATAGAATCAAGAATAGAATACGATGGTAATTTTACAAAACAAATTCCAAAGGGTGTTGAGAGTTTCTTTTACGAATGGCTAGAAAACCATTTTGGTGGTTGGGAAATTAATGAGGGGTCACAAGGACAGTTTATTTTTAATGCCAATGAGGGTAATTTAGAATTACAATTTGGAGAGAACACCGAAGAACAATACGGTTTAGGTCAAGTTTTCTATGCAAAGTTCTAAAAACATAAACCCCCACCGAAGTGATGGCCGAGTAGTTCTTCTTTACTCATAACTTTCTATTGTTTTATTTTACAATGTCCATACCCAAAGAGGTATGCTTAGGAAGAGAACTATTCCTAGTATTAATAGAAAATGTGCTATTGCCGATTCTATTTTTTCTTTATTATTCATATTCTTGTCCAAAAAATTTATAATTCTTATGCACTGATTCTTCATCACCTGCTGCGATTGCGGTCTCTTCATCTTCATAAATTGCTTCTGGTGGACATTCTGAAATACATGCCCCACAATCTATACAAGTGTTTGGGTCAATATATAATTGTCCTCCTGAAAAGGCACTTCTTCCTTGTTTTTCAACTTCTGTACCTGAACCTTCAATGTCAATTGGTCCATGAATGCAATCCACAGGACATACATTTACACATGCGGTGTCCATACAATCAACACAAGCTTTTCCTATAATGTAACTCATAATTTATTAGTTTTTAAAGTGTTTATTTTAATCTTATCTGTTTAAATAAATTGTATCTCCAATTGTAAATTTCAGTGGCGCACTAAATGATGGGTGTGGAATTACTATTAGACATCCACAAGGAGTAACATATCCAATTGCTTTGACATCGTTGTAGATGATTTGTTCAACAACACATGGTTTATTTTTGTTTTCAGGCAGTGTGTAAATGTATTCATACTGCTCACAAGTATTCCAACTGGGAGCGGTCTGATATTGTTTACAACTCACTGATAACATTAATAATATGACTATGTACTTTTTCATGTTTGTAATGAATAATCTATTGCAATTATGAAGTCCCTGTTTGGGTCTCCAATTTCATTATTAGCACTTGTTAATGATGATACCACCCAATCAGCCATTGCTTTGTTTATAGCAATACATATTAGTTTGGTTTGAGATATTTTTCCGGTGTCTGAGTCAATGTCTTGAAACCATACTTGGTACCTGTTAGTATCTATTGGTTCAATCATTTGATGTCGTTCGTTTATTTGTTAATGTTGATGACTTTGGAATTGCAAGTCGAATTGTGTCCCCCTCATTGTATTTTGCATCAGTGTAAAGTGTTCCACCTGTGACTATCTTTTCATGTGGGACGGATATGTCCTTTA
>Ga0209353_10001590_pt1 | contig 12766 bp, 18 predicted proteins | sample LauGreSpBDMM15SD_2_FD_187561 | JGI IMG/M metagenome (GOLD analysis project Ga0209353, IMG submission 187561) | Freshwater lake microbial communities from Lake Michigan, USA - Sp13.BD.MM15.SD (SPAdes) (version 2) | ecosystem: Environmental > Aquatic > Freshwater > Lake | place: Lake Michigan...
CCCACGGGATCAGCGCCCACGGGTGATAGTAGTCGGCGAGGCCCGTCCGTCCTTCCGTCCATCCGTCCATCCGTCCATCCCTCTGACGTGGGGCGTCGCACACTGAAACCTTACACGAACCTTACAAACGAGAGGCCGAAGATGATAGTAGTGATAGTTCCGGGCGAAAAAAAGCCCACCGAAGTGGGCTGATTGTGTTGGGCTGTCAGACCCATTCGAGGTTGAAGACTCCCGGGAAATATTCCTGTGAGAATTCGTTGACCCAGACCCGACCTGTGCTCGATGGTTTGTCAGGTGCGCGACCGCCGCTGATGGTACAGGTCTCACCCCGGAAATCGGTGACGATGTCTCCAACTCGCACGGGTTCGAGGGTTTCGGAATTGACGAGGGTTTTGAGGTCTGATTTGATGATTTGCATTTTGTTTCTCCAGCCCCCACCTGAGTGGGGGCATTTTGGTTTAAGGATTAGGCGCAGACGATTTCGTATTTTGCGACTTCTTTGATTTCGGTACCGACTTGCACTTTTCGGCATGCCTCAGAACCGTCGTTGATGTTCGCCTCGAACCGGACGTTGACGTCAACATTACCGACTTTCCCTGCGAATTTGAACACGCGACTCGCACCGTTTGACTCGGCATAATCAATGGTGTACTTTGATTCAAGGCCAAAGCTCATGATGAATTCGCACATGGTTGGAACCGGGCCTTCCTTCAAGGAATCGACGTTACCCTCGAACCTAACGTCAAGGTTCAATTCCTCGCCAAGTGACCATGAGTAAACGCTGGGTGTTGCACACAAGTGCTTGTCAAACCCCAGTGTTGCAGCGAAACCAACGATTGCATTCGCTATCGCATACGATGGGGCGAACGCATCCGAGTGGTTAGCGAGGTTTGCCACCTCTTTGCGAATGCGTGCAACTTCAGCGCGTTTGGCTGCGAGAGTGCGAGTGAACGAAAAAACATTTGCTTTGCGTGACATGAAAATCTCCAGTAAGTGAGTTAATGTTTGTTGGTCTCTTTCAACCATAGGTTGATTATACTGGGTTTTCGCATTAAATGTGGGTTTCGCATTAAATAAATGACGCTCGCGGGTGATAGTAGTCGGCGGGGCTGTGAGGCAGTGGCACTGTCCGAGTGGGTGGGCATGGGAGTGATAGTAGTGTCCCCCACAGGACCCCCACCCCCCACCCCCCTGCCCCCGTGTGTATATCCGCCACTCTCATAACAAGGCCAATTTTTTAGGTTTCATCAAACTACCAACAACTCCGCCATTTGTTTATTCTTTATTATCCAGCCCCCCGGATAACAACACGTTCCCAAAAATTTTTTCCCGTGTTACATTCCGCACATGCACAGCTCAATCAACTCAGATCAGCTGCTGCGTGAACTTGCTTTGTCCATAGCGCGAAACAACGTGGGGGCCCAGTTGCCGATCCATGGTGTGATTGCAGGGGAAGGTCTCACGCAGACAGAATACGATCAAATAGCAGCAAACCCACAGTACCAACGCTACTTGGAGGCGTACACGACTGAGCTCAGGGAGAACGGGTTCTCTTTTGCAGCGAAAAGCCGTGTGCTGGCCGAAGATTTGCTGCCAGTTGCGTACCACATGGCCAAAGACCCCGACGTGCCAGCCGCGACGAGGGCGAAAATGATCGAAAACTTGGTCGATTGGGGTGATTTGAAGCCCAAAAACAACCTCAACCAAGCCTCTGGACCCGGTTTTTCGATCACAATTAACCTGCCGAGCACTGCAAATTCGGCCCCAAAAACACTGGTTTTAGAGGCTGAGGCCCCCCAAATTACCCCAGAAATTGCAGAAAATTCGCAAAAAACGCCGATATTATTGATTGAGGACGAGAATTACGAATACGCCGGAGACGACTACGTATGAATGACGTGATCGACTTCACCAAGGCTAAGAAGGAGCGCGAACCCCACATCGCTGGTGCGCTGTACTGCATGGGGTGCAACCACGAGTGGACTGCTGTGTGGGAGCCCGGCACCACCGAGTTCGAGTGCCCAGAGTGCAAGAGCATGCGCGGGCGCAACAAATTCGACGTGATGCCATCGCCCGACGCCCAGAGCTGGACGTGCGTGGCGTGTGACAACCAACTATTTCAACTGCTCCAAGATCGCGTCCATTGCCCCGGCTGCGGAAAGCAGTGGGGTTACGAGGAACTTTCATGAGCGTCAATTACACCCCGGTGCCGAGCGTCACCCCGTACATCCTCAGCGACAAGTTCCAGAGTTTCATCGTTGGGCCGGTGGGTTCGACCAAGACCACTGCGTCTCTCATGAAGATTCCGATTGAGGCCCGCAAGGTAGCAGCCTGTGCAGATGGCATCCGTCGATCTCGTTGTGCAGTGGTGCGTAACACGCGTCAGATGTTGCTGGACTCGACGATCAAAGACTTTCTCTCCCTGTTCCCCGAGGGGCAGGCGGGTATCTACCACCGCACGGAGCTGCGCTTCACTCTCAGGTTCGACGACGTGGAGTGCGACGTGCTGTTCCGGGGACTGGATGATGCCAACGACGTGCGTCGTCTCCTGTCGCTGCAGCTGTCGTTTGCCATGGTGGACGAGGTGCGAGAGATCAACTCGGACGTGTTCGACGCGCTGACAGGCCGACTGGGTCGGTATCCTAACGGGATGATGGTGCCGCACCGCCCGCAGTGGGGTGTTGATGACAAGGGCAACCCCGTGCAGGGGTGTGTGGACGACAACGGCGTGCAGATGAAGAAAGTGTGGGGTGCGACCAACCCGCCCGACCTCGACGCACACTGGGAGCAGTACCTGACCAATGCTGACCCTCAGAAGGTGCACGTGACCATACAGCCCGGCGGCCTCAGTGACAAGGCGGACTGGGTGCAGCACTTGCCATCGAACTACTACGAGGACTTGTGCGAGGGCAAGAGCGAGGACTGGATCGACGTGTACGTCCACGGTAAGTGGGGTAAGAGTCTGTCCGGCATGCCCGTGTACGACAAGACGTTCACGTCGGACTTTCACGTTGCGCCGGAGAAGCTCAAGGCCATACAGAGCGCTGACTATCCCATCACCATCGGGATTGACTTCGGGCGCACACCGTCGGCCATATTTATGCAGCGAGACCCACGCGGGCGGGTGCTGGTGCTTGACGAGATCACCTCGGAGAACATGGGCATCGAGACGTTCATCAACACCAAGCTAAATCCGTTCATTGGCAACCACTACCAAGGGCATACGTTCGCCTGCGCCCCAGACCCAGCGGGGTTCATGAAGCAGCAGCTCAACGAGATGACGCTGGTGGATGCGCTGAAAGATGCAGGGTATAAGTGCGTCAAGCCGCCGACGAACGACCCGGAGAAACGCATCGCAGCGGTGGAGCGCCTGCTCAGCCAGCAGCTGGAGGGCAAGGCCATGTTCCTGATTTCCCCGTCGTGCACGCACCTCATCAAAGGGTTTCGCTCAGGCTACAGGTATAAAGTCAAGAAGAACGGTGAGATGGAAGACAAGCCGGACAAGAACGAGTGGTCGCACATCCACGACGCTCTGCAGTACGGCTCGGCGGTGATCGACATGAACATCCGGGGCTTCGGCCTGCAGCAGACGCGCCGGGAAGTAAAGAAGTCCGCGTACGCCTACACTTGACCGCCCACCCTCTAGGGGTACAATCTCGGTAACTACCGGAGACAGCCATGTCTTTTTTCTACCCGTCAATTACCTCTGAAGACAGCAACGAGCCGTTTGAGCTTCAGGTCTCACGTAATCAAATTGCTGGTCACAAGCACCTGTTTAAGTTTGGGCTCAATTCGGATATAAACGGATCATTGGAGACTGTATGGTCTCAAAGCGTTCCATACGTATACCCTACGGCAGCGACCGTAATGGAAGTCTCCAGCACCAGCGCTTCGGATACAGCAAACGGCACGGGTGCGCGTACGGTATACGTTAGTGGGCTTGACGCAAACTACAACGAGATTGATGAGACGGTTACTCTGACTGGGCAGACTGCGGTAAATACGACCAATCTGTTTTTGCGCGTGTTCCGCGCTTATGTTGTGACTGCTGGTTCTGGAGGCACAGCCGTAGGCGATATTTACATTGGCGTAGGCACGGTCACAGCCGGGGTTCCGGCCACTGTGTACGCTAAGATAGACATCGGTGAAAACCAGACAAATATGGCGATATGGACAGTCCCTGCTAACTACACGCTGTACCTGCACAGGGGCACATTCTCTGCGGCGTCAAATAATGCAGCGCAGTTTGTGTTGGGTAAATTTATGGTAAGGCCGTTCGGAAGCGTTTTTCGTAATGCAGCGGACATCACGGTTAACAGTAATGTCTTTGGCTACGACTTTGAGATTCCTCTGGCTATACCAGAAAAAACAGACATCGAAGCCCGTGCTATTGCCTTGTCTGGCACAAATTTTTACGTCACAGCTTCGTTTGAGGGCATCTACATAGCCGGTGCTGCGGCCCCCGGCCCCGGCATCCCAAGGATTTAAATATGGCAACAGGCATCGCACTCATCCCCGTCGCTCGCAGTTCAGACCTTGAGCGCGAGTCTCAGAAACGCAACACCGAACTGCAGGCTCAGCCTGTTATTCAGGGTTTGGCCGCTCATGCACGCAAACGCTGGGACTCTGCTCGTGATGCTAAACGGACCATCGAGGAGCGCATGCTGCAGTGCTTGCGCCAGCGCAACGGCGAATACGATCCTGACAAACTGGCGGACATCAAGCGCCAAGGCGGTTCGGAGATTTACATCCAGTTGACATCGGTCAAGTGCCGAGCTGCAACGAGCTGGTTGCGTGATACCTTGCTGGGCACTGGCACTGACAAGCCATGGAGCCTTGAGGCTACACCTGAGCCCACACTTCCTCCAGAGCTCATCCAAGAGCTGATGGCCAGCATGCAGCAGCAGTTGCAGGTCATGATGGAGCAGGGCATGGCCATGCCAGACCCCACACAGTTGCGCGAGACCGCCCAGCAGATGAAAGACGCAGCGATGCGTAAACTGCGCGAAGAGGCCAACGACCGCGTTGACCGCATGGAACTCAAGATGGAGGACCAGCTCATCGAGGGTAACTGGACCGACGCCCTGAACGCGTTCTTGGACGACATCGTGACGTTCCCCTACGCTGTGCTCAAAGGTCCGGTGAAACGCAAGCGCAAGACCATGGCTTGGCAGAACGGCGAGCTGGTTCCGTCTGAGGAAATCCGCAACGAGTGGGAGCGTGTTGATCCGTTCATGCTTTACTGGGCACCGTGGGCTTCTGACATTCAGGATGGCTTCATCGTTGAGCGCCACAAAATGACACGCGAAGACCTGCAGGCTCTGATGGGTGTGCCCGGGTACAACGACGATGCGATCCGCTCCGTGCTCAACAGCTTCGACATGGGCAACTTGAACGAGTGGTTGTGGACTGACAGCGCTCAATATACGGCTGAAGGCAAGGACACCACGCAGACCATCTTCACGACAGACCTGATCGACGCCCTGCAGATGTGGGATAGCGTCAAAGGCAGCGAACTGCTGACTTGGGGCTTGTCGAAGAAAGAAATTCCTGATCCAGACCTGAACTACCCATGCGAAGTGTGGCTGGTCGGCTCCACGGTGATCCGCGCTGTGCTGAACTACGACCCGCTGGGCCGCAAACCGTACTACGTGACGTCGTACGAAAAAGTCCCCGGCGCTGTCGCTGGTAAGGGCGTGACTGACCTGTGCCGCGACTCTCAGAACATGGTGAACGCCGCTGCCCGCAGCTTGGCCAACAACATGGGCATCAGCTCTGGTCCGCAGGTGGGTGTTAACGTGTCACGCCTGCCACCGGGTGAAGACATCACTGAGATGTACCCTTGGAAAATCTGGCAGTTCCAGAGCTCGGAGTTCAACGACGGCTCGCAGCCTCTGACATTCTTCCAGCCTAACAGCAACGCCAACGAACTAATGGCTGTGTTTGAGAAGTTCTCTGCCCGAGCAGACGAAGACACCATGATCCCGCGTTACATGACTGGCGACCCCTCTGGTGGCGCTGGCCGTACGTCGTCTGGCCTGTCCATGCTGATCTCCAACGCCGGTAAGGGCATCAAGCAGGTCATCAGCAACATCGACCGCAACGTGATCGTGCCGTCTATCGAGCGCCTGTACCAAGACAACCTGCGTTACAGCAAAGACCCAGACCTGATCGGTGACGTCAAGGCTGTGGCAAAAGGCGCGACCAGTTTGGTGGTCAAGGAAGCCGAAGCAGTGCGTCGCAACGAGTTCCTACAGATCGTGCTCAACAGCCCAGTGGCCCAGCAGATCGTGGGTATGGACGGTGCAGCGGAGCTCCTGCGCGAGCAGGCCCGCAACCTGAGCGGCAACGTGAACCGCATCGTGCCAGACCGCCCAACGCTGACAGCCATGCAGACTCTGCAGCAGCAAAACGCGCAGCTCCAAGAGCAGCTGGCCATGATTGCAGGCGAACTTCAAGGCGGCGCACCGGGTGCTCCCGGGGCTATGCAGGGCCCAGCGCCGAAGAATATGCTGCCTGACGGTAGCCAAGTTGGGGGCCGTGAAGGAAATATGATTTCAGCACGCCCCAATGGTGTTTGACTTTTTGTGAATTTGTTGTATAGAATCCACACATGAAGATTTTTGTAGGCCAAAAGCCTGACCGACAGCACATGCAAGCGTTAATCCGCTGCAAGCTGCAAGAAAACGAAGCGCTACTGGCGCTGTTCCGAGCCAAGCTAGATGAGACCAAGGTCTCGTTGATGCAGGCAGAAGAACCGCACCGACTGTACCGCCTCCAAGGTCAGGCTCAGGTCTTATCAGATTTCCTCGAAGCGGTTGAAAAATCGTCAGAGGTTTTCGAGCGGATCAAATGATCCGATTTTTGTAGTCCCGAGCAAACCATTATGTGAACGGCAGACCGCAGTAGGAGCCTGAAACAGAGTTGGAGCCCAAGGAGAATTGAATGGCATTGCCAAAACAAGTAGAAGCTCAGTTACGTGAACTGGAAGCACTGGAAAAGCAGCTGACCGACGCGCAGAACCCTGCCCCCGCAGACCCTGCGCCAACTTTAGCAGAGCCTCCCCAAGACCCACAGCCCGCGCCCGCAGAGCCAAAACCTGTTGAGCCAACGCCGACACCGACCGAGCCAGTAGTCGCGGAAGAGACATGGCAGCAGAAGTACAAAACCCTCAAGGGCATGTATGACGCTGAAGTGCCTCGCTTGCATGCAGACTTGCGTGAGCTCAAGGCCCAAGTGGATAGCCTCCGCAAAGCCTCTGAGACCAAGCCAGTTGAGCCTGCTAAGCCTAAAGCTGCGGAGAAGTTGGTGACTGATGCTGATGTTGAAGCATTTGGTTCGGACTTGATTGAAGTCCAGCGCAAAGTTGCCCGCGAAGTGGCAGCAGAGTTTCGTGGTGAGCTAGACGCCATGCGTGCCGAGAACGATAAGCTGCGCGAGCAGTTGACCAGTACCGGTACACAAGTGTCCGAAGCCAGTTTTGAGCAGCGCCTGTACCGTATGGTGCCGGACTTTGAAGCGGTCAATGCTGATCCCAAGTGGATTGCTTGGCTGAACGAAGTTGACCCGCTGCTCCGAGCCCCACGTTCATCTGTTGCACAACAAGCGTTCAACCGAGGCGACGCTGAAGGAGTAGCACACTACGTGGCGTTGTTCAAACAGAACAGCAAACCTGTAGAGCCCGCTGCCGACAGAACCGAAGAGCTTGAGCGTCAACTTCAGCCGAATCGTGGTGCCACGAGCGCCCCACCTACCTCTCAAAAAGGTAAGGTCTACACCAACGCGGACATCGAAAAAATGTTCCGTAAGGCAGCAGACTTGGGGACCAAAGGGCAAACCGATGCGGCAAAGAAACTTGAAGCTGAAATTGATGCTGCGTTCATGGAAGGTCGCGTAACCGCGTGACCAGTGACACAGTGTTGAAACCCAACCTGTAATTTTTAGGAGGCCATCATGGCTGCTGTATATCCCGTCCAATCGCCGTTTAACACGAACCCCTCGTACTCCGGCGCTTTCATCCCCACCCTGTGGTCCGGCAAATTGCTGGCCAAGTTCTACCAGAACACCATGTTGTCTGAAGTCGCTAACACCGACTACGAAGGCGAGTTGAAGAACCAAGGCGATACCATCCGTATCCGTTTGGCTCCTTCGATCAGCATCTCTGACTACACTGTTGGCCAGAACCTGTCGTACGAAGTCCCCACTCCTATCTTCCAAGATATGCAAGTGACCAAGGGCAAGTACTTTGGCGTGCAAGTCAATGATGTGTTGGCTTATCAGTCCGACATGAATTTGATGAACATGTTCACCGAAGATGCCGCCAAGCAGTTGAAGATTTCGATTGAAAACGAAGTGTTCTTCAACTGCATGGTCACTGAAGGCCCTGCCGCTGCCAACGAAGGCGCTACTGCTGGTGCTATTTCTGCTGCCTACAACTTGGGCACAGACGTAACTCCTATCGACCAAGCCACTCCTGAGAACGTGCTCAAGGGTATCCTGCGCATGTCTACAGTGCTGGACGAGCAGAACGTGCCTGAAGATGGCCGTTGGTTGATTATCAGCCCCTTCGATCGTCATCTGTTGATGCAATCTAACATCGCTCAAGCCTACTTCACTGGCGACGCTCAGTCGACCATCCGTAGCGGCAAGATTGGTATGCTGGACCGCTTCACTGTGTACGTTTCCAACTTGCTGCCTCGCGGCGAAGCTGGTAAGGCACTGGTTGCTGGTTTGAGCGCTACCTCCACTGGTGGTGCTGTGGCTAGCGCTAAAGCCCGTCGTTTGATGGTCGCTGGTACTAAGGCAGCAATGTCTTTCGCCATGACCGTGAACAAGACTGAGCCTCTGCGTAACCAGACTGACTTTGGCGATATCGTCCGTGGTTTGGCTGTGTACGGTCGCAAGACTGTCAAGCCAGAAGCCTTGGTGACTGCCCTTGTCGGCTCCGCCAGCTGATGAACTGGGGGCTTCGGCCCCCGTTTTTCTTTTTCCCTTTTGGAGATCAATATGTCTACTCAATTTTCTCGCAGCATCGGCGGTTACGCTACGGCTACCGCTGGTACAACTCAGACTCAGGCTGGCGCTACTGCACTGACTGGCGCTGTTAATTTTGTCACTACTGGCACTGCCGCCGACGGCGTTATGTTGCCTGCTGAGCGTCCTGTCGGCGATGTGGTCTACATCGTTAACAGCTCTGCTGCTTCACTAAACGTGTACCCAGCAACTGGCGGCAAAATCAACAACGGTTCTGCCAACGCAGCCAAAGCCTTGGCCGCTAACATGTCTGGTGCTTACATCAGCTTGGGCAGTGAAAACTGGGGCGCTGTTCTCAGCGCCTAATCAGTGGCACAATAAAGGGGCTCTTCGGGGCCCCTTTTTACATTTTGGAGTTAAGAATGAACGCACTTGAGCTTATGTCCCGCCTTGGCGGCGAAACCCTGAACAATAAGATTCGCGCCAGCATCGACGGCAAAATTGTTATTTTGGCCCGTATGATTGGCACCGAATGGGAATACACCCCCGAAGGCCAAGAGTTGGCTAACGCACACTCCAACGCCGCTGCGGATGAAGCCAAGGCTCCCCGTACCCGCAAGCCAAAAGATATACCAGCTGAGCCCGTTGCGGTAGAATTGGCCGATGTAGAGCCTGAACTGTGAGGTAGACCATGGCCACCGTGAAAGTTGTTGACCTGATATCTCGGGCACGAACACTTCTCCAAGACACCACGTCTGTGCGGTGGGCATTGTCTGAACTGCAGCTGTGGCTGAACGACAGCTACCGCGAAACGCTGAATGCTCGCCCAGACTCGAACACGCTAACGGGCACATTTACCTGCGCGGCTGGCCCGCGTCAAGTGCTTACCACGGGCTTTGCCAACGCAACCCGCCTTATAGCTGTTGTCCGCAACATGGCCGCTACATCGAATAAATACGCCGTGCATCTGATTGATCGCCGTGTTTTGGACGGCCAGCGCCGTGGCTGGTACACAGAAACATCTAGCGTTAGCGTCGAGCAGTATATGTTTGACGCCCGCCAGCCCAAAGAGTTCATGGTGTACCCACCGGCTACCACGCTGGCTCAGCTTGAAGTGCTCTACGCGCAAGTGCCTACACCCCACACTCTGACGGACGAGCAGTTGGCCAACTCTGCTACGGCTGAGGTAATCCGCATTGACGATACCTTTGCCAACGCCATGCTTGACTACATGCTGTACAGGGCGTACACCAAGGACTCAGAGCAGCAGGGCAACGCTGCTCGCGCTGTAGCCCACTTCCAAGCCTTCCAGAGCTCTCTGGGCGTGTCTGCACAGGTTAACGCTGCGTCGCAGCCGGGGGTTGCATAATGGCCAAACTTTGGACTGCGTTCCACCCGCTGATTACGCCGCATCTGTCTGGTTGCCCAGTGGCATCAATCAATCTATATCTGGCCTCTACCGCAGCTGATTTCTTCGCCCGCACGTACTTGTGGCGAGAGCAGATTGGTGCTGTGTACATCGCTCCAAACCAAGTTGACTACGACCTTGACCCAGATACTGGTCTTGTAGAAGACGTCATTTCTGTGGTGTATGGCGAGCACACGCTCACACGTACCGACCTGCGCCTCATAGGTACTGAAAAGCTGTCCGAGACCGGCGAACCACGCGAGTTCTGGGTTCAGGCCGACAACAGCATCCGTATTTTCCCAACGCCAGAGGAGCGCACCACACTCAAGGTGTACGCTGTGCTCAAGCCCAACCGGTCTGGTACTGGCGTCGAGGACTGGATTTATGAGACGTTTGCTGACACCATCGTCAGCGGCACGATTGCTCAGCTAGCCATGATTCCCGGCAAGGAATGGTCCGACGTTGCGGCGGCTGGCATGCACAAGGGTCTGTATGAACGGGCTATTACCAACGCCCGCGTTCGTGATTTTCGTGGCGTTAATCTAATGGTGCGCCAACGTCCGGCAGCTTGAGGAAGAATCATGACTGAAAAAATCAAACTGGTCCAAGGCGACACACGCCCACAACTGCAATGCACGTTGACGGATGAAATCACTGGCGCAGTGATCGACATCACGGGCGCTACTTGCGTCATGAAGTTCCGCGCCGCTGGCGTGACCACGCTTCTGGATACGCTCTCAGGCACAGTGACAAACGGCGCTGGCGGCATCGTGGTGTTTCAGTGGAATTCGACTACGCTAGCAGTCCCTGCGGGTGACTACGAAGGCGAGATTGAAGTGACTTTCCCTTCTGGCGGCGGTATCCAGACTGTGTATGACCTGCTGAAGTTCAAGCTGCGCGAGGACTTCTGATGAAAGCCGTAACCAGTTACATAAAACTGCAAGTTGACGCGGCGTATAAAAAGCTACAAGCGCTGGCTAGCTACCAGCTTTTGTCGACTGAGTTTCAGTACGTGCTCCTCAAAGCAGTTGCGGTTACTGGTAAGTTCGTAGAGTTTATAAACGTCGACGACACGCTTACAGAGGTCGATGCTACTACGCTAGCTGTTACCAAACAGCTTAGCGACATGACTGCTATGGCTGAGCAAATTAGTCTTGGCGTCAACAAATCTTTTCAAGATATACACACGCTAGCTGACCTCTTCAGTGCTGTTGTAGCGTTTGACAGAGCCTTTACTGACGCAGTCAGTTTCAGCGATGCGGCTACCCGTAGCGTCAGCAAAGTCCTGATCGACAGTGTGGCGGAGACCGATGCTGCGTCTCTTGCTGTTACAAAGCTGCTTGCTGATGTACTGGCAATGTCTGACTCGGTAGTTGGAATTAACTTTTCAGACACCGCAGATGATGCACTGGCCATTGATGACCTTGGCATAGACGACGACCCCGCTTGGGAACTCGGCAAAGTTTTAGCAGACACAACATCGACAAGCGACTCCGGCTTGTTGATAATGCAAGACTACTGCGACATCACTTATTTTGCAGAAGACTACGTGGGGTTCTCCCGCTCATTTTAAGGAAAAACCATGAACTTGAACGAACTTTTCAAATTGACCGGCAAGGTCCACGTCACTCTTACAAACGAGCGCGGCGAGGTGATTGAGCAGCGTGCTACCAATCTGGTAGTAACAACTGGCAAGAACTTCACAGCTTCCCGCATGGTCGGTACGACTTCTGGCGTGATGAGCCACATGGCTATCGGCGCTGGCACTACAGCTGCCGCTGCGGGTGATACTGCTTTGGGTAGCGAGCTAGGCCGAGTAGCGCTTACTGCAAGCACTTCTACAAACAATGTTGTGACCTACACTGCTACGTTTGGCGTTGGTGTTGGTACGGGTGCCGTCACTGAAGCCGGTATCTTGAACGCTTCTTCTGCCGGGACAATGCTTTGCCGAGTTGTTTTTGATGTAGTGAACAAAGGCGCAAACGATACAATGGCTATTACGTGGACAGTCACAGTCGGTTGATGTGTTTTCGGCGTGGTAAGCGCAAGGAGTTTATTGTATGAGCACTATTGTTACCCGCGCCGGTAAGGGTTCGCCGTTGACCAACACTGAGGTTGACGCTAACTTTACCAACCTTAACACGGATAAAATTCAGGTTATAGGCACGCCTACACCGGGTCAAGCTGTAACGTGGAACGGCACTGCGTGGGTTCCATCGACAATCACTGCCAGTAATGGTGCTGGTAATTCATACGCTTGGTTTCTCGTTTAAGAGGTAAATATGTCAACACTAGTTCTTGATGCAACCACAAAGACCATTCAGGTGGCTATGTCTGGTGCGGCTGCAACCGCAAACCCAGATTTCACAGCAGCTTTTGCTGACA
>Ga0209353_10001592_pt1 | contig 12758 bp, 11 predicted proteins | sample LauGreSpBDMM15SD_2_FD_187561 | JGI IMG/M metagenome (GOLD analysis project Ga0209353, IMG submission 187561) | Freshwater lake microbial communities from Lake Michigan, USA - Sp13.BD.MM15.SD (SPAdes) (version 2) | ecosystem: Environmental > Aquatic > Freshwater > Lake | place: Lake Michigan...
CCAGTTAATCCATAGCAGTCTTGGAACGCGGCAGTTCCAATTGAGGTGACCGAATCTGGAAGCGTCAAAGATCCTGAGAGACCAGAGCAGTATCGGAACGCATGGCTACCAATCGAAGTAACTGAATCTGGAATGGTCAAAGATCCTGTAAATCCAGAGCAGTAGTGGAACGCATAGCTACCAATCGAAGTAATTGAATCACCAAAAACAACAGAAGTAAGATTGCTATTGCCATTTTGTAACGAGTCGGGTATAATTGTATTTGGATAATATTCGATTGAAAGGTCAGAATAAGTAAAAATTGTTTCTATATTTCCTTGACCATGCCCAGTTGTTCCTGTAGCATAAAATAATTTTCCGGTTAAATCAGTAGTATATTCACTAGCTCCAGGCGGAAGATACTCAAATGTTAATACCCCTTCTCCCTCAGGCCCATTACCAAACATTATGGCTAATGCATAATATGCGTCTGCGGTCATTGTAAATGTACCAGTCGCGGGGGACGGGCCATGAAGTCCTCCATTTGAAACTATGGCATTACTTATTTGTCTAGTAGTGTCTAGAGCATTTGATCCAAGCCACAAATAACTTGCATCATCTGAAGTTATTCGAAAACTATATTCTCCAGATATAGTTGGTTTAAAATAACCTCTAACAATAAGACTTTTATTATTATCTCCAGCTGCCGCAGAATAGCCATCATCAATAACTGAAGAAAAGGTTTGTGATAACAGCGGTCGACTTACAGCCGCTCTTTCAGTCGACCCGACCGCATATGGTATAAATCCAGCGAATGTTAGACCAGAACCAACGTGTGGAAATGCACCTGGCGGTTCATATGGATTATTAAAACTAGGATTATCAAAAAAGCCGTTATCATACCAATTAGGCGGTGTTATAAGTGTGCCTAAAGCGGTTATTTGAAAATCACCACCCCCGACTGCACTAAAATAGGAGTCATCATTTAATAGTCTAGAATTAAAAAACGTAGAGTCATCGGCAAAATACCCTTGATATTTTCTTTTAACAACCCCATCATCTAAAGTTAACCCAGTAACGTCACTGTCGTCAAGTAAAAAATTAGAGATTGAGCCGACATACTTGTATGCCAAACTCATTCCAAGACAAAATTTAATTCCTTCAAACATAAAATTAGAATACAGAGGGGTTTAGATGTATTAAACACCCTTGATAAACGCTTTTGATCATATGATTATTTATACCCTTAATCGCCACATGGATCCTATGAGTATAGACAAACATAACACCCCAAAATATTGAATTATTATCCCCGAATTATTAATCGCATTTTCGAATGATAAAAATATTTTGCCAACAAATGTTAAAAGTATCAGTACAAGCAGACACAACATTTGTCGAGTGTTCATAACATTATTTGAAGAATTGTTTATGAGCATTTCTTTCAAACTTCTTTCCAACTGCAATTAAACCATTGATGATTTCCGGTGAAATGACGCCGATGATGCCATATGTCATGGCTTTATACAACGAAGAGATATCTGTTTGCTCTAATAAAAACCAGGCTATCGTAGATGCCAGAGCAGCAATAGTGATCTTCTTAAGCTGCTCGATAAATTGAAATTCTTTTTCACTTGATATCAATCGGGCTAACATACCACCAGCTCCGATTAACGGAATAATCCATCCGCCGTTTATGAATTCTTTAAGGATAGATTTTTCCGGTTCCATTGTTAGCGTTATTTATGATATTACGGTTTCCAAGCGAATGGCGCATAAGAAGCGGCGTTTAACTTATATAGGAGATTAAACGTTGTTGAAGTGCCGATTCGCACATTAGTCAGAGACCAATAGTCTCCCATTAAGGTGCCTAATGAGAGACTATGAGCAAAAGATCCAATTAGCGAGAAATCACCCCCGGCTTTAGATTGATACAAATATAGAGTCGGTGAGTCCCAGACTATCAACCATCTGTTATTATAAGAAGGGGATGCCTGTAATGCGAACGCGGCCGATGTCTGTACTGTACCCGGTCTAAATAGAGTAGGCGGACTAATTATCTCAGGAATAGAACCGTTATTAATCGATAATTGCGCTGTATTATCAATATGGTTCCAGATCACCGCTAATCCGCCTGAATCTGTTGCACTGGTCGAAAGCGCGATTTGATCGGTGCTATTAGAACCCATAATAAATCGAGTCTGTGAATCACTACCTGGTCTATTAGAATTATCATCGAGTAGAACAGAAAATTTCTGTGACATTAATGAAGTTCTCGGAGCCGGCGATGCTCCGGGTCGTGCGATTGGACTTAAATAATTTGTGTCGAGGCTACATACGCGATACGCGCTAGCCTGATTTTGTACAAGTTGAGTAAACCATGTTCCGGCAGTCAAAGAACCAGTCGAATAAGTAAGAGTTCCAGAAGTAGGACCCCATGGCAATATCAGCGGGGCATTTTCCCAACTTACGTTGATCGCTGCTTTCCGAGTCATCACACGATTATCTTTTTGATACGCTGCAGCGACCGTGGGATTAGACTCATCCATTGTCTCGCCGATATAAATCGCATCCTGAACAATTAGACTTCTATGACTATATACACGAGGGACCGTAGCGATATTCCAGACAGTAATCGGTGCCACCGTCGAGGCGTCATTGAAATTCATTCCGCGACTTAACTCGGTGATCGTGACGATCAAATTCTTGGCAGCTTTTCCTGTAGGAATCGATATCGCTATACCTGTTCGATATACTGCACTACCTCCAACGTTTCCACCATTCCATAGATATACGTTCCAGGGTTGAGCACTCGTAATTCCTAATCCAGTATCAGGACCATTTCCATGACCTCGACCAGTCGAGAACGGCATCAGCCGAATAAATGTTGGTACTACGCTTGTAGTTGTAGGAAGTGTAGTACCAAGATTTTGACCGAATGGACCAATCGTATTCGATAATTGCTCGTATCCACCTTGGTAACGATAAGTCGTCGTACCGGAATTACCCCCAGTTCTAGAAGAAATTTGTATTTCAAAAGCCACCGCGCCTTCAGTACAATAATATTCTCCGATCGTTTGTGCAGTTCCAGCCGCGATTTGTTCTTGAAACGATCGTTGAATAGCCGGAGCCGCGGCGACCGCAAAACCCGCAGTAGCACTAGGTACACCGGTAGCGCTCAGCGCAGTTAATACCGTCGCAGCCTTCGCCGAGACTTCGGCTGTAGATAATGTACCGGTAGGAGATAGTTGAACTAATGCCATATGCGTCTATTTATAGTATCACTGAAACAATAAACCGATAACAGTTATTTACAATTTTAAACTTGAGGAAAGTGTTAGAACAACACAATCGAGATCGAGGCAGTCGTTCCGGCCTCGAGGATCGAATTACCAGCGAAAGGATAGAGACCAGCTTTGACCGGAAAGGTGACCTCGATATTGTTTGTACCGGTGATGTTCAGGTTACCGTCGGTACCGATCAATAATCCTTTGAAACTTTTTCCGTCAGCCTGGGTGTATACCCCGCCAGTGAACACACACTGTTCATAGACGACCGCCGAATCATAAACTCTTGAAGCATTTGCACTCATATGTTTCTATTTATACTTTTAATCATTATGCACTTATTAAGGCATGTTCGTTACGATATTCCACGGGCCACCAGCACGCGTACTTGAAGTTAGTAGTTGATAGTAATAAAAGCCGTTATCAATAAACGCACTTCCTGCAGATCTTATCGCCGAGATTCCGGCACCCGTAAGAGCCCCAGTTGTGGCAGTTGTATATCGAAATATATTAGGATTAGCAGTAGTTGTAATTGGAAATGTTCCTTTAAACGCATCCTGAAAATTAGCATCCGAAATAGTAGCAAGACCCGTACCGATAAGCGATCCGCTCGTCGGAGTGGTATATGAAAAACTGTTAGCGCTAATGAAGGTAATCGGGACATTCGTTACTTTCAATGCTGCTTGAAAAGAAGTATCACTCACGTCGTTAATAGTGACATTTTGGCCATTAATAAATCCGTGACTGGTCAAAGTGACAGTTACTGTGTTACCACTTCGGCTAAAATTAGAACCAGGCGTAGTCTTTACGTTCTGAGACGTTATAGTAACAAGTTGACCATTAGCATAACCATGCGCGCTAGGTAGTGTGACTGACACCGTATTACCCGCCCGAACAAAACTACCACCTACCGGATTTATTATAGTATAACCTGTGCCAGCAGTGCCTGTACCCGGAGCAAGACGAGTTTGATCTGCTGGTCGATTTCCACCTAAATTTATATATTTTTGTGTGGTCGGAGCCTTTGTGGAGAGATGAAATGCCTTTAATATCTTACCGATAGAGGCGACATCCAAATTTGTATTAAACGCATGGAATTTATTTAAAGTATTCGGCATCTGAGTAATACTCGCCAACGGCGTAGTCGATCGATAAAGATTAATTGCCGTGTCATTACATCTAAATATTGCCAACGATGCTAAGTCAGTTAAATTAGGAATCTCTCCATTAATCCCGGTAACGCCTATACCTGCATTCGGAATGTTATCATTACACGCAAATTCGATTAAATTATTCAACCCAGATAAATCTGGAATCTGGCTACTGAACTTATTATTACCACAATCAAATATCTGTAGGCTAGCGAGTTGATTTAAATTTTGAGGAATAACACCGGTGAGTTGATTTCTCGCGCACTTGAATACTTGTAGAGCAGTGAGTCCATTTAAACTCGGGATATTATCAACTAGCTCATTACCTCCGCAATCAAAGTTCTTTAACGTAGTTAACCCGCTTAAACTTGGAATAGGATTGCTAAGATTATTATCGTGGCATTCGAACGTTTCTAGAGAAGTTAAACCAACTCCGCTTAAAACGGGAATCCAACCGGTTAACATATTATCATAACATAGAAATGTTTTTAATGCGCTTAATCCAGTCAAATTTGTCCTATCGGGCTGAATACTTCCAGTAAACGCATTTCTATAGCACGAGAATGTTTGTAAGGAAGTTAATCCGGCCAAACTTGGAATACTTCCGCTAAGTCCACGTCCTGGAGCACTAAATTGCCCAGGAACATATAAGTTTTCATAGCATTGAAAATCAGTAAGAGCAGTGAGTCCGGCCAAACTCGGAAGAGTCCCGGTCAATTCATTTTTATAACAATAGAATCTGTTTAAATTTGATAATCCGGTTAAACTTGGAACTCCTCCAGTATGCTTATTCGAATAACAGCTATATCGAGTCAACGAAGTCCGAGTATTTATCTCTGTCGGAATTACTCCGGTGATTTGATTATCACCATAGTTAAAAATTGATATAGGTCCAGAAGCAGGCGGCAGATTTCCATTTGGGAATGTTCCTGACAAATTATTTAGATAAAATCTAAAATTTGTGAGTGACTCCATCGCGCTCAGATTCGGAATAGACCCGGTAATATTATTCCCGAAACAATCTAAAGTTACCAAATTTTGCTTATCATTATACCCTTTCAATGAAACGATGCCATCATCAGGCGTTTGTGCTCCAGCTACACCTTTACCTATGCACGTGAATGAGGTTAGGTTCACGAACGGTGATAGATCAATAGAACCGTCTAATACCGGTGATCCTGCCGGTGTAACCCCACTCGTCCCGCATACGATCGTCTGAACTGCCGTAGGACCTTTTTTAGGAATTAATCGAATAGTTGGCATGTTTATGCAATGTAAGTATGTTCAGTGGCGACATTCGATGATACTGTTTCTGGAGGAGTATTATCTCCCCATGATATTATAATTTCACTCGCATCGAACGTAGTTATTTTAAATCCGGTCAATGTAGTAGTCTTTAGTCCAAATGTCCAAAACGCTCTAGCCCCCACCTGGGCTGTAGCAGCACGTTTAAAATCTGCTATGTTCATATTAATATAATATACCTATTGCGACGAATGAAGATGAACTTGACTTATAGATATATATCGCCGAATATGCTATCGTATTATTAAGGGGAGTCACCGGGTTTCCATTGATCGAATCAGTATTTCCGACAATTTGAGATTTTCTAATGGTTAGAGATGCTCCGCCGACGTTAACGATTCCGATACTCCATCCGTCAGTTATCGCAGATGCTGCCGGAAGTGTAAGAGTAGTTGTACCGGATACATGATATATATTCCCATTATTTGCGTTAGTAAATGTAGTTGGGGCGCTAATTGGTAGGATAGGAGCATTATTACTTACGGCATCGGTAATACCATAACCGGCTAATGTAGTCGGATTAGTTCCTGCGGTGACTCGTCCGTATGTATCGACAGTAACGCTTCTATACGTCGCAGGAGTCACAATTCCAGAGGCTAAGTTGACGTCATCGGCTCCGACAGTGAGAGTAGAAGAGTTAACATTGAAATCGGTTCCACCAACCAATGTCAAACCATTACCAGCAGTAAACGTTCCGGCTCCGGAGAATTGAGTGAAAAGGAAACGACTCCCTGGGGTATCAATCCCGTCGATAGTTGTTACTGCCTCGGTTAGTACCCAACCAGTATCCGCAAAAGTACTACCATGAGTGACGAATATGAAATCACCACCGGCAACCTCTACTGGTTGGTCGAAATCGGTGGCTCGAACCAATTCAGTACTCGTCAAATAAGTGTATATGCCGTTATGTGCCGTGTTAGTTTCACCGGCTATGATGATTCGAGCGCCTACCGTAAGCACATCCGCGTCACCATTAAGCATTGCCACAGTCAAAGGATTTGACGTTGTCAACTTGGCTCCGACACCTGCAGTACCGTTGGTATATGTGACTGTTCCTGCCCCGCGGGATTCGAGTGAGGTTCTTAAGATGACGTGTGCAGAAGCATGAACATGTAGACCCTGAGCAAGGGCATCGACATACGCCGTCGTAGCTAATGTTCCACTCGTAGATGGGAGTATCCAGGTACGAGAGTCAGTCGTTACAACGGGAGGAGATAGTTTATCAGTTCGTTGCACCGAGCCCGAATCATTACGCAACCATTCTATATTTGCCAAGGACGTAAAGTTCAGTCGATTTGCCGGAATTCCACTACTATATTGAAGATTTATAGACGAAGTAAAAGTAGGACTCGCGATAGGAGCCTTTAGCGCTACATTGCCGTTTAGTTTATTGAATGCAGTAAGAATTGAATCCGTAGCAGAGATAGTGCCAGCAGCAGAACTATAATTAGTTAATAATTTACCAGTAACGACAGTATTGGCAATTGTATTACTCGTAGCCGGTCCTGTAACATCTCCGGCAAGAGTAGTACCACTCGCGGCAATCCCGTATGCCTTTATCGCTCCAGTCGAATCTTTATAGTATATCTTGTCATCGGCGTAATTGAGAGCTAATTCTCCGAATTCCAGAAAACTAGTGGAGGGTATAGATCCTGTTACCCCGCTATGTTTGACTTGTATCTTTGCGTTGCGATTGCTCATCGAAATTATTTATATGAATGATTGAGGCGAATGAAACCGCCGCGAGTGTTTGTTAAGTATATATAAAGTTTTAAGTCAAGGTGATTGATTTCATAGTTCCTCCATCATTAGCCCAAAGTTTCAATACATTCGTATTAGAATTCTTCCACATCTCAAATGTACCATCGGCAATGTTCGAGGCGGTTGGGTCAGAAGAAGAGGTATAAAACGTCTGTTCATCTAGCGCAGATTGTAATCCAGAGACGTCGCTAATCGTAATGTTACCATCATCTTGATCATTCAATATCGCTAATGTCCCAGTGGCATTAGGGAATGTCCAGTTAATCGTTGAATCTGATAGGTTTGATACTTTGATCATACCATATTGTAGTGTGTTCGGCGTAGGAACATATACCGAACCATCTGTAGCAAAATGCCATCCGCGGGTAATAGGATTGTCTGGATCAGTTAGATCGACGGGGTCTAGAGAGATACCTTCTCCGCTCCGAATATGAAATCCCATACCAACACTAATGGATGTATCATTACGATCAAAAATGATTCCTGGCCCAGATGGTATCGATAGACCACCATCTGCATTAAAATACCATTCACCACCGATTCCATCACCATCGGTATATGTCGTGATTCCTACAGAGCCATATGAATATGGAGTAATGCAACTTGAAAAGTTACCATTGGGATAATAACTAAATACACTTACCGGATTTCCAAGACCACCGTCAAGACCTGTCCAACCTTTACCGACAAATCCTAGATGTCCACCTGTTGGGAGAGTTAATTCGCCAGAGGAATCAAAGCTCCAGTCAAAAGATCCTGCGGTTAATACAACAGCCGGAGGAGATTGATTAACTACCGTTCCACCAGTTGTGTATTCATTCCATGTTGTACTATCAATCGGCGTTTGAGCAGATTCATCGGAATATAGCATTATCTGATTAATATTCGATGCTTGATAGTACCATGTACCGTTTGCTTGTGTAGCACCTTGCACACCAGATATAATCACTTGTCCAGTAATTGGTGCAACAAACTCATTGTCGGCTAGCGTAATAATTGTTTCAGTACCTCGTTCAATGTCAGTAACCGTTGTAGTCCACGTATTAACAAGTTCACCACCTGAGGATATTACACCAGGAACAGTAAGCGTACCATCCGATTGAAGAATTACTTTCTTAAGACCACTAACTAATCTATCTCTGGTCAGTTGTCCGACTTCATTACCCGGATCATATGCGCTACTAGTAACTCCGGGAGTAACTTCGATTTGTCCCTCGGCGATTCTTGTTACTTGGTCATCACTAGTTCTGACTATCTCTACATCATACAGATAGCGTCCAGCTTTGATAGCGCCGGTCAGCTCTGAACTTAATGATAATGTTACTTTACCGTTTGTCGGATTGGGTATAGAAATGTCAAATGGATAATAAGTCGCCGAGGAATACGATTTGCGAATTGTTCCTCTTGCTGTATAGCCCGTAAGATCGAAGTCAAATACACTATTTGGTGCCGCATCAACGACAGTAGAAAAGTATGATCCTTGATCTGCGAATAGATCTGCATAGATTGCCATACAGCTATTTATACTGCATAACCGTCTTCAATTAGTTTTGACTATGACACACTTTTTCTTTTATAAGTATAATATATGTTAGCTCTACAAGATGCTCCGACGAATGATTTCATCGAATTTAGGAAAAAAATATTTTCTTCATTCGAAATAAATGATAATATATTATCGGCTCTTCAAATCATCGATATCAATGTGACTGAGTTGTGCACGCGTAAATGTGTATTTTGCCCTCGACATGATTCTAAGATCTACCCGAATAGAAAATTAAATATGTCTAAGGAAACATATTTAAAATTAGCAAAAGATCTTGCCGAATTCAATTACTCCAATCAGGTCGTTCTTGCCGGGTTTAGTGAACCGTTGCTGCATAAAGAAATCTTTGAAATCGTAAATACCTTTAAATCGCATCTGCCGAATAATAAAAACCTAACGATCACGACTAACGGGGACGTGTTGACTGAAAAGACAGTGTATGGTCTTTTCGAAAATGGATTAGATTTACTCAAGATGAGTCTATACGACGGACCAGAACAAGAAGATCATTTCTTAAAATTATTTGATAAGTGTGGAGTTGATCCAAGCAAATATATTATCAAAAGATTTTGGTATGGTCCCGAACAAGAATATGGCATGGCCGGCATCAGCAATCGAGTAGGAATGATGAAATTAAACGTTAAAGATATTCCTAAGCGAGCATGTTTCATGCCGTTCAATTCTGCATTCATTGATTGGAATGGAGATGTATTATTATGTACTCACAACTGGAGTAAAGACATAAAACACGGAAACATTAACGATTCATCGCTAAAGGATGTATGGTTAGGAGAAAGTGTGAGTAAGATTAGGAAACACCATCTTGAATTTGGGAGATGCGGAATAAATCCTTGCCAAAATTGCGAAGTGCATGGACAAGTATACGGAGAAAATAGCTTTAATGCGTTTAAGAAATTTTATTCTTAAAATCGAACCAAACATCTGAATATTCGCAATTTTTATATTCATCTAACCAAGGACCTCCTTCTGTAAAATGAAGAGCTTTAGGGGATCCATCCTGCGGTTCTTTATAATAATCTACTAACCAATTCCATTCTAAAGGTAAAGAACCAATTTCGTCATCTTCCAAATATTTGAATCGATGCAAAAACGCTCCTGATTGATTATTGATTGTCAACGGATTTAACGTTTTTATTTTTGGGTGTTCATTATTAAACATCATCAGACTACTCCAATTTTTCTTAGGAAATATTGATTGTATCTTATTATTCATTTTTACGTTACTGGTAGGTACGTAATCGTGTTTACAGCACATCACTGCATATCGAGAATCGTATGATTCGATTAGTTTATCGATTGAATCTAGGAATAAAAAATCACCATCGCAAAAAATACTTATCCCTTTAAAATCGCATAAGTAAGGAACGAAAAATCGAGCGAAGGCGAACGGCGTACTTTCGTAGATATCTTTTACGCGATCGTATTCTTTGACTGTATTATAGTTAATCGGATGTATTTCAATGTCATATCGACTATTAGAAACGATGCTATATTTACACACATCATACGATATTTGCTGAGATTCGTCTAATCCAATGAATACATTAATCTTTTGCATACTCGATAAGTTTTTTGGTTTTTAACAATATTGCGATTACATCTATGCCTTGAATATGACCCTTAAAAAGCCAATTGACAAAATTACTTTTGGGTAATATTGATGTCAATTCGGGTTTTAATTTACCTATCAATTGGAAAAAATCTATGTAATTGGCCGATGATTCTTGTATGTACAAATAGTCAGTGATCAAGCTATTCAGCCCGCTTTTGCTTTTATATTGATACATTTCATTATTTCTTTTCATCACAGCATTGATCTTAATATCTTGTTGGTCGTAATATTCGGTGGTGGTGATACCATATTTTTCATAAAAATGTTTTTTATACGTATTATCCCCGCTTATTAAGATCAAATTTTTATAATGAGTATGATTGATGATATATTCGATGATTGTATCGTATACTTCAATGTCATGATTATCTTTAAGCCGATACGAAGGTAGATTGATAAAATAACAATCGCGATTAAAGATTTTTATCTTTGCGTCATCTAATAAAACTTGATCTTTTAAAATTAATTTATGGTCAGATGAAACGTTGTTACAATTGCTATAAACGATTGATTTTTCATCGTATGCGTTTTTTGTAAATATTTCTTTAATGGTGGTGTCAAATACGACGTTATGATTTAACACATCATAATGGTTGTGACGTAAATCATTGTAATCATTTACACCAAATAGCTTATTTAAAAAATAATTGTATTGCGAGTTATTTTTTTTATTTGGAAACGTATTTTCTCCATATACGGATAACATCGATTTGAATGATGTATTATTTTGGATATTAACCATCGTATAATAGTCCGTATTATGAAAAGCATCACATATATTACCGCTAACATAAAATTTATTATTGCTATTAGTATAACATAATAAAAACAATATACCCATCATGGGATCAGTATAGGTTAACTGATCCCTGATTGTTTCTGTAAAAATATTATATTTTAAAGAAGTTAACATACTCTATCCCTACCTTTTCTCCATTTATATTACATTTGTTACATACTTTAAGGTTCCTATTTCCCTCCTTAAGATGTTTTCTATAGGTGTTTAGAAATTCTGAGGTCCATATCTCTTCAAGGGTGTGCGTATTAATATTTAAATTATTCTTTGATAGTTTAAACCAATCTTCACAACATACGATTACGTCACCGTTCCAATCGATGAAAAGTTTATAGAACGGCAAGTAGCATTTATTGTTTCTATGTTCATTGACTTTATCGTCGTTAAGCTTAACCGCCCCGGCTCTATTGGTAAAGTCTTTAAAGTTATCAGATTGATAATAGCTTTTTCTTAGTGTATAGGTGCTATTATCGTATTCTTTGAATAGATCCAAAAATTTATTTAGGCTACTATCTCCGTCATATACACTTACTATGATATGATTTATTCCACTATCGTAGATATCCTTAATTATTTTTTCATCAAGTTTATCGCCATTTGTATTGAGCTCAATAGTTTTTATCTGTGGATTTTCGCTACTAATGATATTGACCAAATTCAAAAAGTTTTTGGTCAATAAGGGTTCTCCATTTCCGGACCAACCGATTCTATTTCTATAATCATTAAGTTTGAGCTGGGCTGATAAGTTTCTAATCGTTTCTTCGGATATATGAAAATTTTGATTTGGATATACCGAAGAATCGCTTCGAGGACAGAAATGGCATGATCTATTGCACAGTTCGGTCGGGTTGATGGTGATAGACTGCAAGGCGTTTAACGGAATTAATTCTTGATTATCAGAATATTCCGTTTGCTTTTTGCGTAATTCAATAATATCATTTTTATTTTCTGCTATCATTATAGATATCTATATGAAAATATCAAATATTACGTGCGATAATTATCCGTTTAATCATTACTCATTTTCTAACGTTTTTTGCGAAAATGAATTAAATCAGGTAGTAAACATAGATTTATTTAAACATTCTGCTAAATTAGAAGGGGAACGTGCCTCGAATACGAATAGGTTTTTTGCAAATGACGAAAATAGAAAAACCTACGAGATCATAGATCGTATCATAAACTATTTTTCTGATAGCGAAGTGATATCTCATTTTGAAAATGAATCAGGCAGAAAAATTTCTGGTAATTATTTACGAATTGAATTTATCGCCGACACCGAATCATCCTGGTTAAAACC
>Ga0209353_10001595_pt1 | contig 12757 bp, 9 predicted proteins | sample LauGreSpBDMM15SD_2_FD_187561 | JGI IMG/M metagenome (GOLD analysis project Ga0209353, IMG submission 187561) | Freshwater lake microbial communities from Lake Michigan, USA - Sp13.BD.MM15.SD (SPAdes) (version 2) | ecosystem: Environmental > Aquatic > Freshwater > Lake | place: Lake Michigan, USA...
GTGCGAAGGTTGCCCATCCCGTAATCGATGACGGCCACCCGCGGGCGGCGCACTGACCCAGAGGCTTCCACGGTCAGGCCAGCGTACCCTTGGTGCTCGGCACCCGTCCACCCTGGCGCGGATCGACTTCCAACGCTTCGCGCAGCGCGCGAGCGAAGGCCTTGAAGAGCGCTTCAGCGATGTGGTGCGGCTCATCGCCATACTCGAGCTTCAGGTGCAGATTGCAGCCGAGCGAGTTGGCGAGGCCTTGGAAGAACTCGCGGACGAGCGCGATGTTGAAGTCCTTCACCATGTAGTTGGTGATCTCGACCTGGTAGACCATCAAGGGGCGATTGCTGAGGTCGACGGCGCAGCGGGCCAGGGTCTCGTCCATCGGCAGGATGAAGAAACCGTAGCGGCGGATGCCAGCCTTGTCGCCGAGCGCTTCCTTGATGGCCTGACCGAGGACGATACCCACGTCTTCCACGGTGTGGTGGTAATCGACGTCGGTGTCGCCGGTGGCCTTGACCTTGATGTCGACCAGGGAGTGACGGGAAAGCAACGTCAGCATGTGGTCGAAGAAGGCCACGCCGGTGGCGATTTCCGACGACCCAGTGCCGTCCAGGTTCACCTCGAGGGCGATCTTGGTCTCGGCGGTGTCCCGTCGGATGCTGGCTTTGCGAACGACTGCGCTCATACCTCAGAAATCCCCGCGGAAGGCGGGATTGTCAACCTCACCCTTCCATCCATGCCGCCACGGCCTGCAAGAACACGTCGGTTTCCTGCTCCGTGCCCACGGAGATGCGTAAAGACTTCTCGGTGAGGCGATGGTTAGGGAAACGGCGGACGAGGATCTTGCGGGCGCGCAGGAACTCGAAGCAATGCGCAGCAGTCTCGACGGAAGCAGCGCGCTTCGAGGATACGGGAGCGGCGAGGACGAAGTTGCCGGCGGCGGGATTCACCTGCCAGCCGAGTTTGCGGAGCGCGTCGCCGAGTCGTTCGCGCGTGGACCGCACCTGCGCGACGGTGACGTCCAGCCACTCGCGGTCGTCAAGGGCGGCGGCGGCCGCGACCTGCGCGAGGCGATCGACGTTATAGCTATCGCGGACGCGATGAAGGATCTCGGCGACGCCGGTGGGACAGAGCGCGTAGCCGACGCGCAGTCCGGCGAGCGCATGCGCCTTGGACAGGGTGCGCGTGACGATGACGTTCGGCAGCTCGCGGGCGAGCGCGACGCAGTCGGCATCGGCGAAGGACGCGTAGGCTTCGTCGACGACGAGCAGGCCCGGGAAGGCCTGGGCGACGGCACGGACGGCTTCCGGGGTGAAAGCGACGCCGAGCGGCGCATTCGGGTTAGTCAGGAAGAAGACGGCTGCTCCGCACTTCGCGATCGCATCGACATCCATGCCCAGCTGATCGGTGACCTCGACCTTCACGACATCGGCGGCCTGCGCCGCGGCGAGGACCGGATAGAGCGAGTAGCTCGGGTTGAGCATGCCGATCGGACGACCGGGACCGGCGTAGGCACGGATGATCAGGTTAAGGATGTCATCCGAACCGTTACCAGCGACGACGCGGGCGGCGTCAAAACCATGGAAGCGGGCCACGGCCTCGCGCAGGGGCGCGGAGTCGGGCGAGGGGTAAAGACGCAGAGCCGCACCATCGTTGAGCAACGCGACCCGGATCGCTTCCAGCGAGCGCAGGCTGGGCGGATAGGGGTTCTCGTTGGTATTGAGCTTCACCCATCCCCCACCCTGCGGCTGTTCTCCGGGGATATAAGGCGACATGGCCGCGACATGCGGGTTCGCGGCAGGAATCTTGGCGGACATCAGCGTAACTTGAGTTTGGCGGAGGCGAAATCTTGGAGCAGCGCACGCGTCTTGCTGGCGTCGGCGCAGGCGACCACCTTGACGGCGAGCTCGCGGAGTTCCGACGCGGCGGAGTGGCGGAGCACGAAACGAACCTCAGGCATCGCGGCGGGCGTCATGCTCAGTTCATGCACGCCGAGACCGATGAGCAAAGGCGCCCACAGCGGATCGCCGCCGAGTTCACCGCAGACGGCGGCCGGAATCCCGCGCTTCTGGGCGGCGGCGAAGATAGCCACCAGCGTACGGACCACGGCGGGATGGCAAGGGTCGTAGAGCGAGGCGACGCGCTGGTTGCCGCGATCGACGGCCAGCAGGTATTGCACGAGGTCGTTGGTGCCGACGCTAAAGAAGTCAGCCTCGTCCGCGAGTTCGGCGGCGACGGCGGCGGCGGAAGGAATCTCGATCATCGCGCCAAGGCGGATCGGCTCGGTGGCGCGGACGCCTTCACGGGCGAGCTCAGCTTCGACATCGCGGAAGATCTCTTTGGCGCGGCGTAGTTCCTCGACGCCCGAGATCATCGGGAACATCACCTGGACCGGGCCATGCGTCGCGGCGCGGATGAGTGCTCGCAGCTGGGGACGAAAGACGTCGGGACGTTCGAGGCAAAGGCGCACGGCGCGATAGCCCATGAAGGGATTGGCCTCGTCGGCGAGGTCGCCGAGACGCTTGTCTCCGCCGAGATCGAGCGTGCGGAAGGTCACTGGGCGACCCTTGGCGGCCTTCACGACTTCGGCATATTCCTCGAACTGGACCTGCTCGTCCGGCCAGCCGTCGAGGCGCAGGTAAAGGTTCTCCGTGCGGTAGAGGCCGACGCCGCGGGCGCAGTAGGCCAAGGCATCCTCCATCTCGGCAGGGTCGCCAATATTGGCCTGCAGGCAGAAGGCGGCGCCGTCCGTCGTGAGGTCAGGCAACGATACCTCGGAGAGCACGCGGTCGCGGCGATTCCGGATCGCCTGCTCCTTGTCGCGGTAGCCTTCGATGGTCTCAGGTGTCGGGTTGACGATGATGAGCCCCGATTCGCCATCCACGAGGATGACATCACCTTCCTGCACGGCTTCCATCAGGCCCTTCACGCCGACGACCGCAGGGACGTCGAGCGAACGGGCCATGATCGCGGAATGACTGGTACGTCCACCCTCTTCGGTCACGAACGCCAGCACGCCACCATCGTGCAGGCCGGCGGTATCCGAAGGGGTGAGATCGCGGGCGGCCACGACATGGGACTGGGCGGCCTGACCGACGCGTTCTGGCTGGGTACCGAGCAGCTGGTCGAGCACGCGTCCGGTCACATCACGGATATCCGACGCCCGCTCGCGCAGGAAGTCGTCATCCATCTTCTCGAAGATCTCGATGTAGCGCTGGGCGACCTCCTGGAAGCAGAACTCGACGTTGAAGCCGCTGCGGCGGACCTCCTTGCTCACGTCGTCGATCAGAGCGACGTCTTCAAGGACGAGGAGATGCGCATCGAAGATCGAGGCCTCGGATTCGTTGAGCTTGCGGGCGACGTCGTCGCGGAGCTGCGCAATCTCCAGGCGCGTGGCGGCCAAGGCGGCCTCAAGGCGACGAATCTCGGCCTCCGGATCGGCGACCTTTTCGCAGGAGACAATGGCCATGCCCCGCATCAGCGGGTAGGCAGGACCACGGGCCACTCCAGGAGCGGCGGCGATACCCTTGAGGCGTACCTCGGGCCTATGGTTTCCGGCCTTCATCCGTGGGTCAATTGACCGTCACGGGAGGAAGTAAGCAAGGCAGGATTAACCTCAGACCTCGATGGCCGTCGGTTCGTCGGCAGGCATGGCCATCTCCGGCATCACCAAGTTGGGCATCGTGAGATCGGGACCCTCGATGGCCTGCGAGAGATCGAAGTCCTGGACCGAATCCGTGAGCAGACGGAGCGGCACATCGGCGCCAGTCAGGACCTGCGCTTCGGCCGCCGGAGCGTCCACATACGAAAGCAGCCCGGAGTATTCGGCCGGGATGGTGACCTGGAGTTCGACAAGGACCAGGGCGAGCAGACAGAGGTGAGCGAAAGATCGGCCCATGCGCAGACCAAAGGCATGCAGCCAGATCATCACGCCTGAAACCGAACGCTCTTCACGGCGGCTCAGGAAACTCAGCTGCGCCTTGTGGAGGCGGACACGTGACTGGAAGCGGGCGCGAAGTTCAGGAGACCGGCCCAGCGCGGCGCGGAGACGGGCGACCTGAGGCTCCGAGGCGTTCCCCTCGAGGAATGCCGCGACCAGGGATTCGAACTCCGTGGTGCTCATCCGCGGAACTCCTCTCCCATGAGTTCGCGCAACGCTTCGCGGGCGCGATTGATGCGACTCTTCACGGTACCGATGGAGAGGCCGAGGTCTTCGGCGATCTCTTCATAGGACATGTTGCGGACGTTACGCATCGTCAGGATACGAGCGTGTTCCGGCTTCAATTGTTCCATGCATTCGGCGACTTTGTTGACGAATTCATTATGCTGGGCCTCGTGACCAGGCCCCTGGGCGCCGTCCGAAAGGATGTCATGCAGGGTGGCGCCAGGGTCATCACCCAGATCGGCGTCGAGGGACATGGACTGATCACGCTTCCGACGGCGCCAGTACCAGTAACGATTACGGGCCAGATTCGTGCCGATCTGATGAATCCAAGTCGAGAATGTCGCCGTCCCGCGGAAGGAAGCCAGCACGCGATGGGCCCGGATGAAAGTGTCTTGGGTGATTTCCTCCGCGTCCTGTCGATTACGCAGCAAGGAGAAGACTTTGGCGAAGATCCGTCCCTGATATTTCAGGACCAATTCGTTATAAGCCGAGAGATCCCCCTCACGGGCGCGGTCCAATGCGGACTGGTCTGCTTCGGTCTCCATGAAGGTGGATTAAGAGGGGTGGAGAAAACAGGTCGGAATCGACCCATAATCGTGGTGACATATCTTTACAATTCCCCCTGCCTAATCAACCTATTTCAGACCCCACCTCGGAGCCGATGTTCACTTCCAGCAAGAAAACCCCAACCCTCTCCTGGGTAGACTGCCTCAGCGGAGCCCGGGGTGTCATCGATAGCCTCCCCTCTGCCCTGCCCGGCGATGGAGCCAACCCGTCCCTTTCCTTGGTCAAAAACGGCGATGGCCTCGCTCTCGAGCCCTCCGCCCATGGTTCGGCCTTGGTCAACGGCGCTCCCCTCCGTCAGCGCCTCGAGATCTCCGAAGCTACGACGATCCAACTTCCCGCCTCCCTCTTGGTCGCCGCCCCTGCTGACCAGCAGAACTTCACCTTCATCCGCACGGACCTCTGGGTGCTGTTCGACGCCCAAACCGGCGACCAGCTCGGCGAGTTCCCTCCCCAGCGCCTCCTCGAGGTCGCCCAGGAGCTTGGCCGCGCCACCGACACCCTCGCCTGCACGCCGCAGGGACTCGAAGTCGGCTTCAGCCTTTCGCAAATCGCGCCACTGCTTTCGCCGCAGGAAGAAGCCCCCCTCCGTCCGAATGGTAAGGCCGTGCTCGCGGCCGAACAGAATCGCGGGGCCCATCTCTGTCCCGTCTGTTGGACGCGCTTCGACGCGGGTGACGCGCTGAGCATCGCCGTGCATGAAGACCTTCGCGGCGACCCCATCCTCGGCTCCGACGTACGCCTGCGCTTCCAGCCGACGCGCTTCAACGACCAAGGCCTCGCCGTCGATCCGATGGGCCTCGCGTGCACGGACATCGCCTGCCCGCACTGCCGCCGCCAACTTCCACCTGGCTATCTCGACCGTCCGCACCGCATCATCTCGCTCATCGGCGCGCCCAGCGCGGGCAAGTCCTACTACCTCGCGGTGCTCACGCGCACGCTGCAGGACCGCCTACCGGAAGACTTCAATCTAGCCTTCAAAGATGGCGACCCTAGCGGCAACATGCTGCTCAACCAGATGCGCAACACCCTCTTCTCCGCGGCCACGCCGGAAGACGCGCTCCTCGGTAAGACGGCCCTCGAAGGAGCGACCTACGAGAAGCTTCCACGTCTCGGTCGCATGGTCTCCCTGCCCCGTCCGTTCATCTACTCGATCAGCCGCCCGGGCCAGCAGCGCAACGAGACCTCGGTCATTCTCTACGATAACGCCGGCGAACACTTCGAGCCCGGCATCGACATCCATGATTCGCCCGGCGCGATGCACGTCGCGACGTCAAGCGGACTGATCTTCCTCTTCGACCCCACCGCCAACGCGCGCTTCAAGGCCAAGCTTGTCGGCGTCGAGGACCCTCAATTCACGCTCAAGGGACGTGTCGACCAGCAGGACAGTATCCTGGCCGAGATGGAGACCCGGATGAAGCGCGTCCTCGGACTCGCGCAGGATGAACGCATCAAGACACCGCTCGCGTTCGTCGTCGGCAAGTCCGACACTTGGGAGAAACTCCTGAGCTCCCCGCTTGAACCGGTGATCAAAGCCGGCGCGCTCGACCTCGCCGCCGTCGCCCGTAATTCCGCCCGCGTCCGCGAAGTCCTCGTCGCGCTCTGCCCCGGCCTCGTGGCCTCGGCGGAATCGCTCGCGGAACAGATCAGCTATTTCGCGGCCACCTCGTTCGGGCACACTCCGGTGATGATCCAAGCCGGGCTGAACAAAGGCCGCATCGCCCCAGACCCGCAGCGCCTCGCCCCCGCGCATGTCGAAGAACCCCTCTATTGGCTGATGCACCTCGCTTCCCCGGCGATGTTCCCCTCGTCCGAAAACTCCGCCCGCTAATGCCCCTCCAACTCATTTTCACGTCGGCGCCGCAGGGGCTCACGCCCGGCCGGAGCGGCTATTGCACCATCGCCCGCCACCGCGCCATCCCGGAGCGACTGGCCCAGCTGCTCGAGTCGGTCGGCACCCCGCATGAACGCCCTGAAGGCGAGACGTTCACGTTCCGCACGCTCGAAGCCGCCGGCAAGAACTGGTGCGTGCTCTCGCGCTTCGTCGCCCGCGGCCTCGACTACACCCAGCGCGATAACCGCCTAGCCCATCACCTGATTTTCTCGCTCGAAGAAGCCGCCGTCCTCCCTCCGCCCGCCGCCATCGCCGGACGCTGGAAAGGCTGGCGAGACGAATGGTCTGGAGCCCCCACCTGGCTGGAAGGCGAAGATCGTCCGCTCCATCTGGAAACGCAGACACCGCTGACGCCCGCCGTCACGTGGCGCGAAGAAACGGGCACCGGCGCCAAGGCCGCATGGCTCATCAACGCCTCCGGCCCCGCTGCCGTCGGCCTGCTCAACCCTCCCGAAACCTTACGCCTCCTTCGCCTGCTGGCCGAGGCCTCCGCTCTCCTCGGCAACTCTGCCTGGGCCGCCACCTTCACCACCGACGCCACCACCACCGGCGCCGACGGCTTCCTCTGGGCGGTCAACTCGACCTCCGCCGCTTCGACGATCGACTTCACCACCGCGAAATCCCTGCCTGCGCCCTCCGGCGATATCGCTCGTCAAGCCGCCGCCGGACTGACTTCGCCGAAAGTCTTAGCCGGACAGCCTCAACGCCGCGCCACCGTACCCTCTGCCCCTACCTCCGGCAACAACGCGGCCGCCTGGATCATCGGTGGCGTGATCATCTTCGCGGCCGGAGCCGCGGCAGTGTTCATGCTGAACCGCCAGGCCGAGCCCACCCCGCCGGCGATCATCGTGGAAGTCAAACCCCAGCCGTCTCCGGCCGACAACGCCAAGAGCGAGGAGATCCTGAAAGCCAACCGCGCCCTCACCGAAATCCAAGGCCTGATGGAATCCGATGACTTCATGAGCGCCGCCAAGCTCTGGGCCGAGACCAGCACGCTTTCGCCGAGCTTTGTCCGTAACTACCGCGAACAAATCCTCCCCCGGATTCTCGGCAACTTCTCCGCCAGCGCCACCCGGCAAGTCCTGAGCCGTTTGGATCGTCCAGGCATCCTCAACGATTCGAAGTCCATCGTGGAAGCGATCGCCGAAGCCAAGGAAGCACTCCGGCTCGGAGCTGAGATCAAAGTGCCGCAGGACGAATCATGGAAGCGACTGCAAGCTTGCCTCGAACGCGCCCAGTCGCTGACCAACATCGAGGTGCGCCCGACGATGGTGATCCCCGGGGAATGGCGAACCGGAGAATCCGGCCCGAACTCACCATCGCAGGCCGACTTCCCGCTCTCCCGCTCGGCTGCCGACGCCGTGGCCAAGTTCGTCGAGGCTTCCGGTGCGACCCTACGCGAATCCGTGCAGATCCGTATCCGCCTCCTCGCCTTCACCTCTCCTCACCTCCGCGACGAGCGCACGAAATACCTGAGCGGGGAGATTCGCCGGACGACACAGGCCACGTGGATCGAATCGACCCCCGAGCCCGGTAAACTTCCCGCGATCGGCATCGGGCTAAGCAACCGACGCAACGAAGTGTCGCTCAACTTCCCCACCGGCGAAGGCGCCCGCGCCGGGGCCAATCGCTTGATCGAAGTGATTTTGCCGAAGGGTGAGCGCCAGTGCTTCGCGCTGGTCAGCGACCTCAAGGCGCTCCAACCGCTGAACCTTGGTCCTGATGCCCTCCTGCTTGATGCCGATACGGGCGTCATCCGCCCGGCCTCGTGGGCCGAAAGCGCGGTCAACGCCTTCATCTGGACCAACGGGTCGATCGGACTTTACCCCGAAGGCCATCAATTCCCGGACCTCGACCTCCCTTCGATCCGGGCCACGCGCTCCCTCCTCGAGACCGACATCATCCGACTCGAGAGCAAGCAAGGCCCTGGCACGCCGCCCTACGAGATCGTCGCCCAACGCCGGAAACTCTTCAAGGAAGGCAAGCTCATGCAGGCAGGTGCGCCGTGGTCGATCCAAGCCATCGACACCAACGGCGCCGCCGGACCACGCCTCCTCGAGTTCCGCTGATCCATGCAGGTCGAACGCCTCATCGCCCGCATCCGCGGACAGCTTGAACTCGGCACCCCCGACCTCGAGGCGCGCTCCCTTTCCGGAGAATACGCCGCGCTCTGCCAGCGCGCCCGCGAACGCCTCGAGCAGTGCGCGACGCTCGTGCGCAGCGGCAACGAGCACGCTGCCTTCCAGGCCGCGGAATCCGATCCTGACCTCCTCGGACTTTGCGCCCTGCTGAGCTTCGCGGAATCTGACCGTTGGCACGCCCTCTGCCGGGAGCGCGGCCTGCCCGCCGGATTCCCGCTCGACGGCCAGCACGTCCTCGCCGTCGAAAGCCTTTACGGACGCGAGATCAACGAAAGCCACCCGCTCTACGGCGATTACCGCGACGCCATCCGCCGCCGCGAGGAAGACCGCGCTCTTTCCGTCCTACGCTCGATCGTCCGCATCAATCCTGACGACCCCAACGCGCGCTCCGAACTCGCCCGCCTCTCCGCCAAGTTCCTCCGGGAATCGCTCGGCAAGGTCGCGACCTTCTTCGGACAAGGCCGCGAAGAGGAAGCCGTCGAGCTGATGAATCGGATGGAACGCTTCGGCGCGAACGATCTTGCCGACGAACCGCGCTGGGATGACGCCCTTGCCCGCCGGGTAGCCTGGCTTCGCTCGAAGGCCGCCCAACAAGTCGCGACGCTCGTCGCCGACGCCACCGAAGCGCGCGCCGGCGGCCACTGGGAGGCCTGCGCCGCCTCAGTGGGCCGTGTCCGCTCCCTCGAACGCGACCATCAGCTCACCCTGCCGGCCGAACTCGCCGCCCAGGTCGTCGCGCTCGAAGCTTGGGCCGGCGAGTTAGCCGCCGTCGCCGAAGCCGAAGCCAGCCTGCGCGCCACGATCGAAGGCCTGAACGAAGAATGGGCGACGCTCCAACAAGAAGCCGCTCGCGGCTCTTCTCCCGCGATCCTCATCGTCCGCCTGAGCGCCTGGCTCGAGCGCGCCACGCCGCAGGCCGACCGCCTGCCAGAAGGCATCCTGCGAGAAGGTCGCGCCCTCCGCCAGAATACCCGCGCCCGCCTGAATCGACGCTACATGGTGATGACGACCTCCTGGGTCGCCGGCCTGCTGCTCGTCATCGCGGGCGTGGTCTACTGGAACATCCTCAAGACGAAGGAAGAAGAATCCCGCGACCGTTTCTCCGAAGCCTCCCGACTCATCGAACTCTACGATCATCCGGCGGCCCTGGCGGCGCTGGACGAATTCGTGCGCGGCGGGATCTCCGCCGCGGACCAAGCCGCGCGTAAAGCGGAGGCGGCTCCGCTCCGTCAGCGTCTGGCCACCCAACTCGCCGACGAGCAGCGGTTACACCTCGAAGCGCTGGCGCTCGCAGATCGACGCAAACAAGGCCTTACGATAGGGAACGTCGCCGAGACCGAAAGCCGCGCCGGCAAGTATCTCAAGGAATACAACCAAGTGGGCGGCAACCTTCAGTCCAAACTCAAGGCCATCCTGCCGGAACCCGAAGCGCTGTTATCCGCTTGTCGTCAGTTGCTGGATCGCACCCGTAACGACGTCGCCACCCAGATCGCCTTGCTCAACAAAGCGATGGGGGAGGACAAAATCGCCGATCTCGCCAAGGCCGTCGAGGCCCTCGAACATCTCCGCCTCCTGCTCAAGACCTTGACCGAAGCCAAGGACAAGGACTTGGACTCCGCCTTGGCCGCGGCCGACCGGGCCGAACTGCGTCTCTCCGGCGAACGCAAGACGATCGCCGCGCTGAAAAGCCTCGGCAAAGCGGCCGACCTTGCGGGCTACCTCACCGCCCTCTCCGATACCGCCGCGAACACCGCCGGCGAAAAAACCGACCTGAGTTCCCGCGCCTCCTTCGTCTTCACCCGCGCGCCCACCCTGCAAGCCCTTCCGCGCTCGGCCCTCGCCCCACGCGTCGGGGCGATGTGGGATGCCGCCGCCACGGCCGACCCTTCCGGCATCTTCAATCCAGCTTCGCTGACCGACGTCGAGCAACGCGGCCTCCGCACGCTCTCCGACACCTCCCAAGCGGATTTGCTCCGCCGCTACACGCTCAACCTCTATTCCGTCCGCGGTATCGCGACGGGCCGCACAGTCTACGTGATTGGCGACATCACCGAATCCAAGCGGAACATCACGGATGGCGTCGAGTTCAGCCAGAAAGCCAAGGAGCTCACCCGCGAAGGGGCGGTGGTCGAGATCACCTGGAGCCGCCGCGAATTCAACAACGGGGTGCGCGCGGGCGAGGAGATTACCAATCCGGCCACGATCAATGAATTGGATTTCATCAGGCAGGTCAGCCGCTTTCAGGACGCCAAGACGGGCAAACTACTCGAACCGCTCATCCGCACGATGGACCGCGTCCGTCGTAACGACTCACGCTACCCGGAACTACGCGCCTACCAGCTCCAGGAGCTATACAAGATCGCCACCACTCGACCCGACGCCTGGGGGGTGCTCTTTTCGCCCGCAGCGCAGCGCGACGCCGATCAATTGCGCCGCATCACGCAGAACTCACTGCGGCCTTATGATTTCCTCTTCAAGGACAAGTGGGCCGATATTCAGCTCGAGTTGCGCGCCTTCCTGACTCCCCCCGGCGGCGCTGGCTACGCCGAAGAGGCCCGCTTCTGGCGCACGACCTTCGCCAACCTCCGTAATCGCAAGCTGATCTTCGCCGGCTGGGTCAGCCGCGACGGCAAGCCGGAGCTACGCGAGCTGATCAAGGGTAGCGCCCTCTACGGACTCGACAACGAAGGCAAGGCCACCGTGCTCTTCCGCGTCGGCGACGACGGCGAAATCAAACGTGTCGCCGAAGCCGCGCCGCTCACTCCGTTGCTACGCTACCCCGGCACCGTCGCCGAAGCCGCGCAGGCGGCCGGCATCCCCAAAGGACTACTCATACCCGACGGCGGCTGGGAAACCCTCCTCCAAGGCCGAGATCTCTGAACGATGTCACGCCCTACCCAATTCCGCCTCCGCTGGAAAGGCGCCGTCACCGGCCCCTTCCCGCTCGTTCGCGTAAGCGAGATGCTCCGGGCCGGCGAAATCAGCCTCCTGCATAATATCGAAGTCGACGGTTCCTGGATGATGGTCCGCGATTACTTCCGGGCGATCGGCCTAAGTCGCGCTACCACGGCCTCATCCATGGATGGTTCCAGCCTCGGCGAGGACGCCCCACCACCACCTGGCGCGGAACTTCCGCACGGCGAATCGCTCGCGCCCGCTGACGCCCGCAACGCCGCCGGCGAATCACTCGAGCGAACGGTGCGTGAAGGTTACCTCTGGTGCGGTTCGACCTTCCTGCTTCCGCCGGTCTTCGCGTTATTGATCTATGCGGTCTACATCTTGGACGCTGACCGACAGCTCTCCCGCACGATGCTGCTCATCCTGCTCGCCTTCACGACCACCCCGGCGGCGCTCCTGCCGATCATCTTCGTCCGAAAGCTCGGCATGACCCTCGAACAAGAAGGCCTATCCGACATCCGCCAAACCCAAGGAAATCTCGTGATCATCCTTGGTTTCCTGAGCCTAGCCCTCTGGATGCTCTGCTTCTTCGTTCTTCTCCCCAATCACCCCTAAGCCTCAATCGGCTTGACGAGCCAAGGGGGGACGGCTGGACTGACCGAACTCGGTTTTAGGTAGTGTAGCTCAGTTGGTTAGAGCGAGGGACTCATAAGCCCTAGGTCGGCAGTTCGATCCTGCCCACTACCACCACCGGGTGCACCCTTTCCGCTCAGGCCTTCAGGATGGCCGAGACGGGGATATCCAGTCCGTCCTTCCAGAGGGCTTCCAGGGCATAGCTCTTGCGGATATCGTCGCGGAAGACGTGGAAGAGGACGTCGAAGGCGTCCACGACCGTCCAGCCGCTGTCGCGCTGGGATTCGGAGCGGGAAGTCACGCCGACATCATCCAGCGCATGCTCGAGGGCGATACGGAGGGCGCGCAGGTGAGGCTCGGACGTACCGGTGGCGATCACGAGGAAATCAGCGATGGAAGAAATCTGCCCCATCTCGAGGACTCGAATCTCGACGGCTTTCTTATCATCCAGGGCGCGCACAGCGGCGATGA
>Ga0209353_10001599_pt1 | contig 12745 bp, 16 predicted proteins | sample LauGreSpBDMM15SD_2_FD_187561 | JGI IMG/M metagenome (GOLD analysis project Ga0209353, IMG submission 187561) | Freshwater lake microbial communities from Lake Michigan, USA - Sp13.BD.MM15.SD (SPAdes) (version 2) | ecosystem: Environmental > Aquatic > Freshwater > Lake | place: Lake Michigan...
AAGTATTAATTATTAAACTATTTTGAGTTCCTCCTAGTAATGGAACTGTTCTTAAATAAATACTACCACTATTAAATAAATTTGTAATATATAAATCACTAACAAATTGTTCTATAGTTGATTGGTTTGTTCCACTATAAAGTAAAATACTACTATTAAATCTTGTGCTAGAATTAAATGTTTTTAAACCAGTAATTGTCTCGACTACAGAATTAGTTTTAAACATAAAATTAGTATCTACATAATCCTTTCGTGTTAAATGGTTAATAGCAGTTGGAGTTGCTACACTACATATAGGGGTAAAATTATTAAATGTCGCCTGTGAGTTAGATATTACATTGTTATTTATGGTTGTATTTAAATAATTAATTTGTAATGGATTTGTTTGTGTTGGGACATTATCTTTACAATAAAAATTATAACTATTATTACTAAATTGTGGGACAAACTCTAAAGATGTTCCTGATACATACGATTGAAACCTATTAGTAAATGGACTATTAACATCACGCCAGCTATGGTCTCCTGTAAATATTGTTCCAAATCGTTTAATTCCAGTAATCGTTTGGTCTGTTGTGAAATTTACATATGTTCCATTATTAAATCCTAAAGTGGTTAAGTGATTTGTTAATGTAGCGTTTGTATTTGAAATAGGACAAATATTATTAAAAGTTGCTTGAGAACTACATATTAAATTATTTGTTAAGGTTGTGCTTCCATTTACTGTTAAAGTTGTTGAATTAATTGTAATTGGTGTATTATTAGTTCCTATTGTGATGGTTGATGCGGTTGTTAGATTTGTAAATATGGTTCTTGCTGTATCTACACTGGGGTTTCTTGCGTTTAATGTATTACAAAATAATGCTACATTAACGGTTGCATTAACATTGAATGTTGCTGAATTACTGAAAGTTTTTGAACCAGTAATTGACTCGAATACAGTACCTGTTTTATAAACAAAATTATTATCTACGTATGACCTGTTTACTACTGAGGTTGGATTAACTGGCGTTTCTGCGGTGCATCCTGTTAATGGCGAGCTAAAATAGGTTTGCGTATTATCAATAATTGCTAAATTAGTCAGTGTTTGCGTTGTGGACTTGTTAAAAAATCTAAAACCTCCTTGTGTGCTTGTATAGTTTGATTGAAAATTTGTAAAATCTGTCGCCCCGCTGTTCGTCACATTTCCGTAACTAATAAGTAACCCAGTCAAATTGGAAATACTTATTGGAATTGTGTAAGGACCATTTAAATTACATTCAAACTTGCCCGAGCAAGTTAATAAACTTGTATTAATATTACTTGTATTTAATGAACTTGAAATTATATCATCACAATTTAGATCGCCGTTTTCTAATGTAGCCTGCCCATCAGTGATGGTTATTACACCATTCATAGAGCGAGAATTTATTGCTGTATTAGTTGTTGAACTCATTTTATATTGTAATGATATTATTATTTAAACTGCTTTTTTCAAAAGTTTAAAATTAAAAATAATAACATATTGCCCAAGGTCTTGCGGTGTTGCGGAGTCATCCAACCAACTTGTTGCTGGGTTAGCGTTATTTAAAATACTAATATTGAAGTTGTTGGAGTATGGACGATTGGCTAAATATATTGGTTGATTAGAATTCTTATCTGCTCGTAAATATGCGTAATGAGTAACTGGGTCAATAACCGTAGGAAATGCAAACCCAAGAAGGTTGCTTGATGTTGCTTGAAATGATGCCTGGCAAGAATTAATATGTGCTTGTGCTAAAAAATCTACATAAATCATTGGCAAGTTTAAAAAAGTTGTAATAACATTCACTTCGGACATAAATGAAAATGTCAATTCATATTCGCCTTGTGGAAGAATTGCAGACCAATCTATATAATAATTTTTATTTGTGTTAGCATTTCCGGCAGTGTCAGGCGTACATAAGTTAGAATTAACAACTACATTAAAGGATTGATTCATTTATATTGTATAAAGATAAAAAATAAATTGATAATTCCTATTTTCTAAATATCTAGCGATAAATTATTTATTTTGCTCGTTCAATTGAAGATTTGACAGCATTTGGATTCTGCATACCGACTTTAAAAACTTGCCCAGGTTTTGGCGGCACAAATGGTATAATTCCAACTTTAGACATAGACTTAAACTTATCTGTTCCTACTTGATACGAAGGATGAAAATTAATATGACGACCGAACATTATAATATAGATTTAGAAAATAAATTCTTTAAAATACTATCTCATCCCAATTTTTAAATAATCGCCCCGAATCTGTATTAATAAACAAAAAATTATATTTTTCTCTAAACACTAATTTGCTTATCGGCAATACCAAATCTTTTGACTCTTCAACCAATTCCTCAAATAATTTCTCTAACTCCTTTTTTGAAACTCTAAATATAAATAAATTGGAAAATAACTTGCGGATGTCTGGCTCAACTGACATATAAGTTTGACATAGAAAAAACACAGATGTTCTTAAATGACGCCGATTATAAATTAACTCTTTAAGTAGTTTTTTAACAGAATTATCTTTAAGATAAGCAGTCTGGTCATCAAATATTATACAATTACAATATTTTGAGTCTTCTTCTTTTATTTGGTCCATTACTTCTTCTAAATTTTCATAGTTAAGTTCATCATATTTATTTTGATTTTTTATTTTATCAAATGTTTTATCATCCATTGATGCTCTTGATTGACTCGGTTGAAATAAATAAATATTATGAAATACCTTGTGAAAAACTTCTTTTGATTTAAATAATGAAACTACAAGCGAAGTCTTACCTGACCCGGGCTTACCAATAAATAAGTTGGTTGCGTGACAATTCATAAACTTGCTTATCTCATAATTATCCAATTTTGGATGAAGTCCTGAGTCACAATTCATCTTACAATGCTTCAATTTAGGCGCCTTATTTTTTTGAATTTTCATTTATATAATATGATATTATTTTTAGTTTTCATCTAAAAGGAATTTTAACATTTTACTGAACTCTGCTTTGAGGCAACGTCTATTTCAATCAAAGCGTCATAAGCCAAAATCAAATTACACTGACGATTTAAAGCACCAACTGCTGTAGAGGATTCTAACTGGACTGTAATATTAGAGTTGTTTGTTGAAATTCCAGTGAGCAAGGCATTACTATGTAGTTTTTGAAGATTAAATCCAACATAAAACTTACCAGGAGCATTGACTGTAGTCGCAGTTGCGTCAATACACGAAAATTCACGAGAGTTAATTGATAACGAATTATTTTTATCATATATTGAACCCATTACCTTTCGTAGTTCAATTAACATCGCCGCTTTATTATTTACCATTGAATATGGTTTTTGAGGATAAGAAACTCCACTAATATTAATTGAAATTGAACCTGAATTGGATGTAATATCTCTGGCGTCAAATAATCCATTTCCAGCATTAACATCTTGAGTAATATTAGAACCACTAAACAAGACCAATGCACCTTTTACTGAAGCATACCTCTGATTGAAAATAAAACTCATAGAACCGTTAGATGTTGCAGGCACGGTAACAGCGGCATTGCTAAACGACTGAGATTTCAAGAAAAGTTTTGGACCCATTCCACGAACCATCGCATCCACCTCTGAACCAAGTTCAACAAAATCAAAACATAATTCACAATTAGTGATTTTGTAAGTAGTAATAAATGCACCAGCGGCACCAGCATTATAGACAATATTAGATACGTTATCAATTGTTAATATTTGACTAATGGTTGGCATAGCAAACAAAGGCAATAGTTTGTCTGTAATATTTGTCAATAAGCAAGGGAGAGGCCCTGCTAATGATAAATTCGTTGTAGTTGCCGCACCGTTTGCCGCAATTAAGTAACCATCCATTTCCTCAGTGGTAGCGGCAGTTGTTGATGCTATAGCAGGAGAGTATCCGTAATTAAAAGCATTTCCATACTTTTGGGCCCAGTCCATCGTTGTATTAGTTAAAACATTGCAAACTTGATGATAATTATTAATTGAATCAACTGTTACCGAACCAAATTGAGTTTCTAATCGCTGAAATGGAGTAAAAAATGGTGTTCCTGGAATGCCTACAGGGAGACCACCTGTTGTGAGTGTATTTACGACCTGCAGTTTATATCTTAAATAAACTGAGTCAGGAATCAAATATCCACGATTTGGATACTGAAATTGAATATTGCTAGTTGGAAGAAACTCAGAACCATTTACTGGTTGAAGAGCTACTGAATAACGAATGGCATTTTCTGGAAGACTTGGGATTGGTTCGCCATAATTTACACTTGCGGGAAGAGAATTCATATAATAACACATTAGAAAAAAATTTTTTAAATTATTAAATTTGGATTTGAATAAATAAAAAAATCTAAATCATCGGTTGAAATTGGATTAATTGGTTGTTCTTGAACTTGCGGCGGTTCTTGACTCTGACTCATATCTGCTAAAATTTTGTTTTGTTCTTTTAAAATGTCAGCCATCTGTATTTGACTCAATGTTTCAACTTCACGAGTAGTTTCTACTAATATTGTTAAATTCCAATCTAAATTATTAAAATTAATAAAATTATTGTTTTGGTCTAAAAGTTGTAAATCTATTTCATCCACGCGATTATCCCTTAATATAAATTTTGTTATTGATTTATTCTCATAGATTATTAATCCAAAACTTGGCTGATCAACGGGTATTAATCCTATATTATTTGAATTTCCATTATTACTTGAATCAACATTATAAGTATTCAAATTTATAGACTGGATTTTGATTTTTGTTATTCCCAACAAGTTTAAAGGATAATCCGCGGTCAATGAAAAACTTGACGATGAATGATTTGATAATAATAATCCTAAAACAGAAAACATTGAACTGACCTGCAAGACGAAATTTGTTGCGGGAGTTGCTAATGTTATTATGCCAGTTTGCCTGTTAATTGTTATTGTAAATGTATGACCATTTGCCAAGAATTTTGCTATCATTTGAGTCGCTAGGGTATTAAAATTATAATTACCAGGCGTTGCGGTTATCGTATAATTAACTGAACTTATTTGATAATTTAATGTATTGTTTGTGTAGTTAATGTTATAAAAACTTACAGGCAATACTGCGTCTAATAATTGAAACTGAACACTGGTTATGTGTTGTTCGGGCTTTACTAATCCAGGAAATTTAAACACAACATCGCTATTATATGTTCCGTTGTTTTTGATTAAAGCATTTGCTGAATTGATATTTATTAATCTTGACTCGGTTTTGATTGTTCTTGACATTTCTCTATATATTTAAAGGCGTTTATAAATTTTTCTTCTTCTTGAGTTTGCAAATATTTGATGGTTTTCATAACTTCATTTTTTTCATCTTCCGTTAAGATTTCATTATTCAATATTAAAAACAACTTAAACGACTCTAGATTTGACTTTGCCACAAATGGATATTTTTTTTTAATCTGTTCAATGGTTATTTGCGGGCTGGTAAGGTCATCATCAGTTAAGTATTGGATAAAATTGAGGTCTATTTTCTTGGACTTGGAAAACATTTTATATATTTACGATATATAAAATATTTAAATTATTTTGTGATAAATTAACTTTGCTTTTAAATAAGCAGTATGAGATTCTGACTCAGAATTATAATATCCTAAATGAATATTTTTATTATTTAGTTTAATTTGGGCGTGCCATTTTTTACTTGCTTTATTAAAATAATAACCTTTGGCTTTGGTGTGGTTCCATTGATTTTGTTGATGTGTGACTACCCGCAAATTGTCAAGTGAATTATTTAACTTATTACCATCAATATGGTCTATCTGTTGTTTTGAATTTTCTAAATCTAAACCCAAATAAGTGTAAGCAATTATCCTATGCCGCTTGAAAGTTTTCCCTCCACATTGAATACAATTATAACCATATGTATCATTCGCTACATTTTCAATCAATCTCATTTCGCAATTTGCTTTTAAACCATAAACCTCGCCAAGCATATTAACAACTAACCGCCTGCCATTGATAACAACTCCAGACATTTCTTCCATTTATAATAAGTATTTAATTTTATTTTAAGTATTTATTTTCCTAAACTTTTAAATATTTTAAATCGTGACTTTCAAATGGCGACCACGAACCACTTAAAGTTGTATGACTCCCGCCCCCTTGATAAGAAGATAATGCACTCGGTAAATCTAAACTTGTCCTGTAATCGTGCTGTGATTTTGGCGTTGAATAAAAAACGCTTGGAAATGATGCTGCTTTATTGTAGGTATAGGTCTGAGAACCTGGAGTTTTTTGTGCCGCTCGTTCGCTTAAATAGCCCCCAAGGCTGTGGCCTGCGTGAGTAGGCGCTAAACCATATTTGCTTTGCGTTTCTTTTGACAACTTTTCGGCATCTTTAATTCGCTGTGTTTTAAAGGGGCTGCCTAATGCGATATTAACATCATCCACGAGCCAATCGCTAAGTCTCACTGAACCTCTTTCGCTAATAATAGGCTGACCTGTAGGTGATACAAACACTTTTTGATTCATATTGCTTAAATCTTTATCGTATGTATAATTTTTCTTGGCCATTAACTCCTCTGCTTTACGCTGTGGCAAATACGATGCTTTTAAAATGTCTTGAAAATCGGCTGTGTTAAATTTATCATCCATATAGTATAATGATAAAATATTTAAACAAATGTAAATTTGGGGGCGGGTGGCTCGGTTGGTTTAACTGCGGGTTTAACCGATTTCTTCGCCTGTTGTTTCTTGATAATTTTCTGGACTATTTCAACAGGTATTTCATCATCGGAAATCTCATCCAAAATTGCTTCCTTCAAAATTTGTTTTTTCTTAATAACAACGGCTTTCTTCAAAATCTTGCGTTCCACATCTGCCTGCTTCTCTTCTTTTTTAAGTTCCTCGGCGGCAGCAAGGTCTGCTTTTTGTTGGTTTCGCAGCGCAATGTTCTGCTTACGAGTTTGAAGACATTTCTCAAAGTTTGCCTTTTGTGCTGCAGATTGAACCCGCTTTGCTTTGGGTGGTTCGTCAGGGTCTATCTCCTTAACAGGTTGCTTTCGTGGGCGGCCTCTGCTTTTCGGAACTGGTTCAGGTTCGTCATCAAGTTCAGTATCAATGATTAGATTTGCCTTGGCTTTTCGTTTGGTAATCTTGGGCGCCTCAATTTGTTCATTCTCGCTGTCGGATGACTCAACTGAGTCGTATTCAAGCATTTTAGACATTTATAATACTTTAGAAAAAAAATATTTTAAATAATTATAATTATTAAATATATAATGAAAAGACAGGAATTAATTGAACTTATCGCTAAACATTTAGAATCTATAAAATACGAAAGAAACAAGAATTATAAAGACTATTCTATGGCGGACCTTATTAAAGTTTGCAGGATTTATAAAATTGACATTTAACTACTTAAAATATTTAAATGCTTAACTTGTATATGAGAAGAATGTATTGCCAACGATGCCGATATTGCGCGAATATTATCCAATGCGGGGAAGAGGACCTACACGATGCGTGCTACGATTTCTATTATTTTTTAATTGAAGAAGTCATTACTAAAACAGAACTCAAACTCAAAATTTGCAAGGCAATACAGGCAAGTTTTGACTCAAAGAATCTGACTCAAGATTAAAAACTCTCATTTTATACTATGTTTTGGAGCCCATTTACATATTATAAAGTTTCAATGTTTATTACTAAATTACGCTTGGCGGCGAAGCGGCGGGCCGAGAAATTCATACTTGGAAAACTGGATTAAATCCGCGGTTCGGGGCTCTTTCTTTCTTATTTTTTTCTTTTCAAAAAAGGAAAGAATAATATTAAAAGAAGAACGAAAAACAAAAGAATAAATCACAAGCAGAACACGCAAAACTTGCCCCGAAATGAGAAAAGTCTCTATGAGAGAGAGAAAAAATAAAGTTTTGTGAAAACGGGGCAAGTTTTGCGTGTTCTGCTTGTCTGTGAAATAATACTATACAAAGAAAATCATTTAAATATATAATGTTAATATAGTATATAAAGTATTAAATGGGGCAATCTTATGAAAAAAATAAAATTCACATATACAATTACATAAGCAAAAATAGAGAAAAAGTTTTAAATCAAAAGCGTAAAACTCAAAAGAAACTTGATGAATTTAAAAGAATATCAAGAATATTTAGGAATATTTTATTTTAGTTAAACCAACTTAAAAATAAAATATCTGTTATAGTATATAGAATGTCCTACGAAATTTGCCAAGTCCCTTCCTACAAAATCAATTACGCCAACTCTAAAAAGATTAACAAATCAATAGAAACGATTTCCGCTGTTTTGAATACCGATTTACAATTTCACGAACGTTTAGGCAAAAATGATAATTTAAAACTTTCCGTTGATGTTGATAAATTACGGCTTCATAATTCAAGCGGTTCATTAGAAAACATATTTAATGATGTTTGTGATTTTTTAAAAGTTGAAATAAATGAAATATCTTATACAACTAATTTTTCGGTTGAGTCAGGTTCTCATCACATTGTGATCCCCAAATACTTTATGAATTCGGCAGACCAAAAAGAGTTGTGGAAAGATTTTAAAAATATTTACAAATACGGCAAGGAAATTGACGCAGATGTTTTCGGTAAGGACCAATGGTTTAGATTACCAAACCAAACCAAAGAAGGGGTAGAAAATACCGAGCATATTATTCAAAATGGCGAATTAGACCATTTTGTTTTGAAATATTGCGAACAGGCGACATTATATGAATACAATACAAAGCCAAAACCAAAGCAACAACCACTGCCATTTAAACCAGTAATTCAAATTGCTGATGTTACTGATGATGAACTTAGTGAATCTAATGAACCCTCAAATGACAAATACTTGGAATTATTGTTTGATGTAATAGGTCAAAATCCTCAACAAATAGGATGGGACTTATGGTTTCAAATCGCAGGTTGTTTAAAATCAAACAATTACGATGTAAATATTTTTTTGGAATATTCAAAACCAAACGACAAACAAAACAAAGCAAGAGAATTATGGGATGGAATTCGTAAATCAACAATGTCAATTCACACCTTACAATCAATAGCAAAGCAATTAAATCAAGTTGGTTATAAAATTTGGCTTCATAAATATGAGGTTAATTTATACTCGCCATTATTCACATCAGGGTTAATAGCAGACTACTTCAAAACTCTATATGGAGATAAGTTTTTATGCTCTGATGAAAAGGTGTATAAGTTCAACGGTGTTTATTGGGAAACGATGGATAAAAAAAATAGTGAATTAACGAATTTCGTTGATAAGGTGTTTGTCAAAGATTTGATTGAATATGCAAATGAACAACTAACAACATTCACAGCAAAACTTAACGGAGACCAAGACCACGACGACATTGTGACAAAAACAATAACTAAAATTTCCCTGTTACTCGCAAACGTTTTAACTTTGAGAAAAGTTGGCGTTCGTAAATCAGTAATGGAAGATATTGTAACCTTCATTACAAATAACAAGATTGAATTTGATGCTAACCCATATTTATTTGCCTTTAACAACTGCGTATTTGATTTAAAACTCAATAGATTTATAACCCCACTTCCAGATCATCACATTACAAAAACCGCAGGATACGATTACGATAATTTTTATTCACAAGACAAAACGAAGCAACTAGAAGATATTATTGATACCATATTTCCAGACCGAGAAATTAAGAATTATTATTTGTCAATTTTGGCAACGGGATTATGCGGATTACAGATTGAGAATTTGTTCATAGCGACAGGCACGGGTGGAAACGGCAAATCTTTAATAAATTCATTAATGTTAAAATCAATAGGCGATTATGGTTATAAATTGCCTTCAAGTGTTTTGTCAGCAGAAATTAAGTCGGGTCCTAATCCAGAGATAGCATTGTGTCACAATAAAAGATTCGTTTTGGCGCAAGAACCAAGTAACAAGAAGAAAATGTGTTGTGCAATGATAAAAGAATTTACTGGAGATAAGACTTTAAATGTCCGTGATTTGTATTCATCAAAGTGTTCAATTAACTTAAAAAACACGACACTTATTGAAGCAAATGAAATACCATCGGTTGATGAGGTAAATGATGCTGTTTCTCGTCGGTTTAGAACGATACCATTTTTAAGTAGGTATGTAAGCCAAGAGGTGTATAATACTTTGGATGGTGATGATAAATTGAATGTCTTTGTAGCCAACTCGTACTTCAAAACTGATGATTTTCAAGAGAATTATAAACAAGCATTATTTGTTTTATTAATTGAAAGATTTAAACATTTCGTTGAAAATAATCACGCATTACCAGACCAACCGAAACAATGTTTGGATAAGTGTGCGGCTTACTTGGGAACCTGTGACGACATTTATTCTTGGTTTGAAAGTTATTACGAAAAGACGCCGACTATTGAGCAAAGCGAAGCAATCTCCTTAGCGGACATTTACAAATCATTTTCATCAAGCGACTTTTTCAGTAATTTGTCAAAGTCTGACAAGCGAAAATACAATAAAAAATATTTCTTATTAAAACTTGAAGAAAACATATTTATTCGTAAATTTATTAAATTACGAAACACTAACCACAATAAAAAACAACAAAGTTCAGATTATATTATCGGTTGGCAAAAAATAGAAACCGAAACAACCGAGCAAGAGCCAGAATATTAACTTAAAAACCACTTAAAGGCAATTCACTAGGTAAGTTAAATATGGACTTAGTAAGGTTCGCAATGTTACTCAATAATCAATCAGAATTTCGTGATTTGTGGGTTAAGCAAAAATTAGCGGAACGGCGGGAAAGGTCTCGCCGTGTTCGTGAATCACAAAAAGCAAAATCAAAAACAAACGCTTAGCATAAAAACATTGTTTAAAAAACAATGTCTTTATACACGCAATAATTTAAATACTTATTTGTAAAACTTACCAAAGTAAATGATAAGCCAAGTATGCAGGCGTATCCTTGGCAGCATTCGCCCATTTTGCATTTCTTTTTCTGAAAAGTTCTCGTCGGCGTTCATCACCGTGTCCTGTAAAATCAGCATACCGCAAGTCGCCAAAATGAACCCATTTTCCATTAATTTCAATGGCATATTTTTTATTTTTTCTCGGTGACACAAATACATTTCCAAGGCCAAGACGAGTCGCATTTTTTTGAACTAAGTTAATATTAGATAACATTAATATTAACAAAGATAATTTAATATAAAGTCATATGAAAACATATGAGTTTATACGATATTTTTATACTAAACAATACAATTACTTCTTCTTGATAACATACGATTTCTTCGCAGTTGCCATACTGTGCTTGAGTTCATTCGCCAACTTTAACTTTTGCTCTGGCGAAGCCCCGCTTTTATCTAAATCGGTCTGTAACATTTTACGGAATACATTAGTCGCCCCATAACCGCTAACCCCTAACGCTTTATTCATTCGGCCGACGATAACTGACAGGCCTTTTGTGTTAAATAAATAGTCGTTGTATACTATTTTATTATTTTTCAAATACTTTCTAATGATTGATGTCAATGAACTGGACAATTTTACATCAAACTCTCCATATTTTTTAATCGTTTTGTAACTATTAATAACGACTTCTGCTTGCTGACCTCCACTAATAATTAAATAGTTGTCGTCATCCACAACATCATCTCTAGTTTTAACAACTTTTAAAATCAAATCATCTCTTGCTTTGATTTCCTTATAAAGTTTTGCGATTAGATACTCCCGCCCATCTTCTCCAAATGTTTCAATAACTTTATTCAAATACTCGTCATACGATGGTAAGCCGCCAGTCTCCTCAAGTTGTTTCTTTTTTTCATCAGTTTGTTCATCAGCAATAAAACTCATAACCATTGACTGATTTTTATACAACTTCTTTTTTTCTTTTGTGATTTTAATATCTGGATATTTGTCTAGAATGAAAAGAATGCAATTGACATAAGCAAGGACGCTACGGGCTGCGTATTTTTTACCTCTAAATTCGGCTTCCTTAATTGAATTGATTACAAGTAAAGGTTTGGATGTAATTAGTTTAATAAATTCTTTATAACTTGGCGTTTTTAGAATCTTAATAATTGTTTTAAAACTTAAAATTCTGAATTTAATATTACCCTTGGTTTCATTTGGTATGTTATTGATTAAAATTGTAATTTTATCCAATGCGGAAATTTTATCATCCGAAACGACTACATCTGCAGGTTGTTCCTCGATGACAGGCTCAGACTCGGCCTCAGGTTCAGGGTCGGTTTGTGTTGAAATTGTGTTTGTAGTTTTTCTTGATGGTTCGGTTTGTGTTGATGATGTGGTCTTTGTTGATAATGGAGTTTGTGATGATGTGGATTGTGTTGATGATGATGTGGCTTGTGTTGATGATGATGTAGATTGTGTTGATGATGTTGCTTGTGATGATGATGGGGTTTCAGTTGATTGTTTTGGATATGATTTTTGTTTTTTAGGTGCAGGAAAACCTTGTTCTATTCGTTTGTTTTTATAATATTCGTTTGTTCGAGCGCTTTCAGATTCTTTATTTTTATCGTAAAATCGCTTTGCTCTTTCGGCACCAGTTAATGGAACTTTCTTTTTGGTTTCGCTCATATATATATTAGTTAGTATATTTTATTTTTTAAGTTGTTTTTTTTAAATAATTAATATTAACTTTTTCCTAAAGTTTTTCGTTTTGCAAAGTTAGAAACTAAAATAGCCCTAAAATAGGTTAGTTAAAAGTTAGTAAAAATGTTAGTAAAAAAT
>Ga0209353_10001601_pt1 | contig 12741 bp, 12 predicted proteins | sample LauGreSpBDMM15SD_2_FD_187561 | JGI IMG/M metagenome (GOLD analysis project Ga0209353, IMG submission 187561) | Freshwater lake microbial communities from Lake Michigan, USA - Sp13.BD.MM15.SD (SPAdes) (version 2) | ecosystem: Environmental > Aquatic > Freshwater > Lake | place: Lake Michigan...
GTTTTCTTAATCATTATCCATTGTGGCTCAAACCCAAGAGTTACAGCATTACCTGCCGTGCCATTTCCCGTATAACTCCCACACGAAATTACATTGTCTGTTCCGCTTAGGCCAAAGCCTCCTGCGTCATGGGCGAATAGGTAAGCTACGTATGTTTCGCCTGATGCGTTAACGCTTCCGTTATATCCAACCGAGAAAGAAGTTGATGTTGGCTCTGCATCCCATCGAGATCCTACGCTAGTTGATGCAGCATCTGTGTTGTTTAATTCAATGTATTTTGTTGCACCCAAAGACCTGTGATATACAGCCCAGTTATCAACATAAGTTGTAGATTTAACAATCATTACTCCGGGTACAGACCCTAAATTATGATTGATGGTTTTTGAAGAACCATTACCCGTATAAGTCACAATATCAAAGAACTTTGGTTGCTTGCGGAATGTCCATGAGACGATACTATCGCCAGTATCATTCTCACCTTCAAAGTTTTTACCTAAAGTAAAACCATCTGTATTAAAAGACTGCAATCCATAGGTAGGATATGTAGATGTAAGGTTTGTATTAGCGTTAGTCGCATTTGTTATTAGGAAGTTTTTAACACCTCTAGCACTATCCCATATAGTATTACTATTCACAGCACTTCTTGCTTTACACCAAACCATTCCACCTTTAGTAGATAGGTCAATTCCATTAACAATATTATTTGGATTAGTATTTGTACCCGTATAAAGATAAGTCGAGAACACATCCTCAATGTAGTTAGGCACAACAGGAACACCACCACCAAAGGCATCGTAACTAGCCGCACCAGAAGTTGCTTGTAATGGCATGGTTTAAGCCTTAAATTGTGTGTTGCTTGCCAAGACTGTGAAAGTTGCACTACCCGTTTTTATCAAAAGGAAGCGGTAACTGTCTATTCCACTAGCATTACCAGCAGTAGGCGCACCACCTAGCCACCTAGTAGTCACTCCAGATGTAGTGCCATCAACTTGAACAGCAGAGTTGTAGTAAGCAGTAGAGCCTTGAGTCACCAAGAAAGCCACAGTCATTGATTGACCTGTACTCATCAAAGTATCTAGTGATGTACCGCTAGAGGCTCTGAAGTTAACAGTCCAGTTAGCACTTGCGTTACTTGTGTAATACAGAACAGACTGAGTGGTAATGTCGTAGTTAATCGTTCCAGTAGCCGCAGTAGCTGATACTGTTGCTACCTCTGCCGCATCGTTTAGAACAATGGCTGTAGCTGATGAAGTGCCTGAGAATGTTTGTGTAGCTGTAAAGGTGTTGGCAGCATTTACAACAGGAATATTAGCCGCTGCCAAAGTGGTTTGACCAGTACCACCATTTGCAATAGGAAGTGTTCCTGTTACATTTGTAGTTAAACTGGCAAACGTAGTAGAGGTTGTTCCAGTACCACCATTAGCAATTGGTAAAGTACCCGTAACACCAGTAGATAAAGGAAGACCTGTAGCATTGGTTAATGTGCCACTTGCAGGTGTGCCTAAAACTGGAGCAGTAAGCGTTGGGCTTGTTAATGTCTTGTTGGTAAGCGTCTGTGTTGATGTTGTACCAACAATGTCACCGCCAGTTGGCAACGTCAAGTTACCAATTTCAGCAGCATCAATTGTACCATCTGCTAAGACAGCACCTGTACTTACAACATTACCTAGTGTTCTTGCTTTAGTCATTTATATTTACTCCGGCTGTGTAGGCCACACGATTGTCCAAGGGAATCCAGATTGTGTAGGCACATCCCTCAATGCTTGGCAGTAATCCTTCCACGCCTGTGAGGGTGTCATATCACTGCGAAAACGCCAGTCAGTATCAGCAAGCAATTTGTTGCGCTCAAAACGCATTGAGCTGCTTTGGAATTGTTCAGAGGCTTTGGCTGTAAATTCTTTGTCAACATCAGAGACAATCCAGCCTGTGCCAACCCAACAGCGATGCGGCTCATGGTAAACAATCTCCGTAAGCGATTCTTCAATCACATCGCCAACAGCCGTCAAGAGTTGATAATTAGCCATTTCAAGTCATCCCAAAAAGATTGGCTGTTGTACCAACCACATTGCCTTTTGTTCCAGACACTGTTGTTGCTCGATTGTCAAAGTTTCCACCCGATGCGTAGTCGGAAGTTAGTTGATAATTACCCTTCGTGGCAAGCCGCACAGATTGATCGACACTTACAGAATTCAAGGCTACACCTAGAACAGACTTACGCAAATTGTTGATTGTATACGAACTGTTTTGGGAACTAATATTCTTGCGTGAGACATTTATATTTCCGCTTGTCCAAAAACTATAAATATCGTATTGACTATTAGATGTCTGCACTGTGATTGCACTGCCAGATGTTGTGCCAGTCATGTCAACAACAGCGTATTTTTGATCGTATGACTGGCCGCCATCATTGTTACCCACATTAAAGATTCCAAAAAAACCTCCACCAAAATGAGTTGCATCTGGCCCACACGCAGATACTACCGAACCACCTGCCGAATTTGCCCCCGAAGCGGTGTTGTTTGAAGTGTTTCCACCCGAGTTTGTAAAGGTTAAAAGCCTAAGGTTGTTACTAGCCGAAATCACAGTGGCAAACCCAGAACCAAAGCGACACAGACCGGGCCAAGTTGTTGTCGAATTTGGAGCACCCGAAGTCAAATTGATGTTACTAATCAAAGACAAATCGGCATTGCATAAATAGGCATGAAGATAAGTTATGCTAGTGTTCGGGTATATTTTTACTATTTTTCCATCAGACAACTCTATGATTTGATTGTCATCAAAATTTCCTTTGGTAAGGTTAGTTGAGGAGTTGCTTATGTTGACTTGTGACCCAACGATGACACCACTAGAGTCGTATTTAGACATTGAATGTCTGCTATTTTGGGCACTATACCAACCCACCACAAAACCGCCAGCCGCCACAGGACAAACAGAAAAGTAAAAAGCATTGCTATTAGCTTCGACATCTGTTTGAGATCCTTGCAGCGTTCCTGATGAGTTGTATCGCCTAAAACTCAAAGGATAAGGACTAGTAGATCCGTTTCTTAAAATGACAAATTCACCATTACTTAAATGTGAAAGCGTCCAATACTCAGGGGTGGCACTTTGAGCGTCTGTGAAAACAGTAAATGCAGCAGCCACAGCCGTTCCATCATTGTTGTAAATTCTAGCTGAGACAGTAGTGCTAGTAGCCCAAGCAACAACAAATTTGTTTTGTGTGGGCAGTGAAGAAACTCTTATGCAACTTATGCTTGTATTAGTAGAAACTAAAACTCTGTTAACAACTGTGCCATTACTAATATTGCGAATTAAAAAATTCACTCGAGAACTAGCAGTAGTCCCATCACCTGCATAAGTGTGAACAATATTTCCATCACTTATTTCACACGAGGATCTATATCGGTAGTCAACAGTGGGGCCGTAAGTTCCGCTAGATTCAAAATTTACAGACGTAGAAATAGTTGTTGCGCCCGCAGTAGTTGAATTGTTTGTACTGAAAGCAAGATCCGAGGTTGCTTTTACCGCCCGACCACCATCAGTATTAATGACAAGATCCCCGGCTGCAATTGTTGCTCCGGCAGTCATTGTGACGACACCTAAATCGTCTGTTTGTGTTGTTGCTATGCGTCCCATGATTAGTCCTCGTATCCATAAACATGTACAGAAACATTTGCTGTACTAGCAAATGCCACCAAATTCTTTGTCGCAGAAGCAACAATGCCTGTGCGCTCAATCACACCATTGCCTTCAAGCACAGTGTCGTACTCAATATACTCAGCATTAGTTGGTGTTCCAGAAGCAGCCACAGCCAATCTAATTGTGGCTTGCGTTGAGCTACGATTGCATACACTCAAACTGAATGTTGCAATCTTTGCGGCTGGTACAGTGTAAACTGTGGTGTTTGTTGCTGCGGTCAAGGCCGATTGACCTAGTGTTCCTGATGCCATGATAAAAGCTCCTATTAAAAACTAGAAAAGAAATAACCTTTTGCGCTCGAAAAACTAGGAACTGGGGTAGTCCAAGTCGGAGCTGCGCCAGCTCCAGCCGATGTGAGAAATTGACCAGCAGTACCCGCAACAGAAGTTAAAGTTAATGCAGTTGTAATGTTTGCACTAGCAAGTACTGGTGCGGTTAGGGTCTTGTTTGTTAAAGTCTGAGCGTCTGTAGTACCTACTACAGTCCCTGATGGCGCAGTCTTTGTAGCCCATGTATCAAGGTCAGCATCCCATGCTTGAACATCAGTGCCAATAGCAAGGCCAAGGAATGAACGTGCGCCAGAACCACCAGCACCTAGTGTAGTTAAGTCAGCATCATATGCTTGAACATTAGTACCAATAACCAAGCCTAAATTTGTCCTAGCTGTTGCTGCTGTAACATCTGATAAGTTATTAGAAACTTTTAAGAATCTAGCATCTGATTGTGTTTGTGTATAAACATTAGCCAATTCAAAAGCAGCATAAGCAACAATGTCAATGACATCACCAGCGGTGGCTCCTGTAGCTAATACAACAGTGACACCATTATTAGCTGTAAAGTCTGAAGTAGCTACTAGCTTAGAACCATTTAAGTAAACATCAACATAACCAACATCATATGTTGAAGAGAATGTTGTTTGTCCAGATGTTGCTGTATATACAACTCTTTCTGAAGTGCCATTGACAGCAGAGCCAGCAGCAGCCCAAGAAGAACCTGTGTAAACATACATCACATTACCAACAGAGTTCCAATACAGAGCACCTGTTAGTAAAGCATTGCCATCATTGTCCACTGATGGGGCAGAAGACTTACTGCCTAAATATCTATCATCAAAAGCGTCATAGCTTGCAGCAGCATTGGAAGCCGATGTAGAAGCAGCAGATGCAGAAGAAGCAGCGTTTGTTGCAGATGTAGAAGCATTGCTTGCACTGGTAGCTGCATTGGAAGCAGAGGTTGCTGCAGCAGAAGCAGAGGCAGCAGCAGAGGTGGTGCTGCCAAACAATACATCAATGTAGTTCTTAGTGGCAGCATCCTGAGCAAGAGTTGGATCACCCATTCCAGTGATCTTATTAGTCCCCATTGCAATAGCACCACTCATAGTGCCACCAGACTTAGCTAGATTTAATGCATCAGCAGTATCTACATAAGCTTTGGTTGCCGCATCTTGGTTTGCTGTTGGATCCCCTACACCTGTAATCTTAGATGTACCCATAGCAATAGCACCACTCATAGTGCCACCAGCAAGTGCTAGTTTTGTTGCAATAGAATTTGTCACTGTGGTGGCAAAGTTTGCATCATCACCTAAGGCAGCAGCCAATTCATCTAGAGTGTCTAACACTCCGGGAGCAGAGGCTACTAAGTTGCTGATAGATGTATCAACATATCCTTTAGTGGCTGCATCGCCAGCATTTGTAGGAGAGGTAAGATTTGTAATGGTGGCTGCTGAAGAAGCATCCATGTTCAATCCACCATTGATGGTGACATCATTGAAAGAAGATGTACCAGTGGAGGCTGTAACATTACCAGTGACATTACCTGTCACATTACCAACAACAGCACCAGTGTGTGTACCTGCAGTGTTACCAGTAACATTACCAGTAAGGCCACCAACAAAACCTGTGGTTGCTGTAACTAAAGTGCCTGTGATGGCTAAAGCAGAAGAGCCACCAATAACAGCACCATCGATAGTACCTGCATTGATGTCAGCAGTAGCCGCAACTAAAGAGGTGTTAGCAGTGAGTGTAGTGAATGTACCAGCAGCAGGAGTGCTTGCACCAACAACAGCGGCATCAACTGTTCCACCATTGATGTCAGCAGTGTCAGCAACTAAGCTGTCAATGTTAGCTGTACCAGTGATAAAAAGGTTTTTAAATTCCAGAGCACTAGTACCTAAGTCAATGTCATTGTCTGTTACTGGAACAATAGCACCATCTTGAAAGCGCACCTGCTCAACAGCAGCCGCAGCCACCTCAACAAACACACCATGCCGATTGTTGCCTGTGTCTGTAGCAATCTTATTTAATAAGTCAGCATCACCAATGACAGGAACAGGATGCCCCTCAGCAACAGTGCCATCATGCTTATGACCAGCAGCAGTAGCAAAGGCATCACGAAGAGCATTAAGCTCATTGTTAATTGGAGCCGCACGAACTACGCCCGTTGGGACGATGTCAGCAGCAGATTGTCTTACATAACCTGTCAAGGTAGTTCTCCTTAGCGTCTGTCATTTATTGAATAATTCAAGACCAAGCCCTGAATCGTATGACTAGCATTAGTATCATTAGTCACATATTTGAAAGCAATGGAGAATCCAGAGCCTTCAATGTTTGTCTTCTTCACTGGTGATGGGTTGCCATCATAAATGGCTGTTGCATCATAGATGGCTTCATTGTAATAAGCAGCAGTACCAACAACAGGAAGATTATAGTTAGCAGGATTAAACACACCAACTGAATCATCAAAGTCATAGGAAACACCCATAACAATACTGGAAGATCCTTCACTTCTCAAGAAGGTAGAAATGTTGTAGAAGTTCTTTCTGATGGTAGGATCTTGGAAATAATAAAAAGGAGTTTGATAGACACTCAATATGTCAAGCGTATCAAAAGAAGTTCCTGTTTCTTGTATCTGTACCTTACCATTAGCATCACCATGAATAATTACTTCATCAATACCAATATAACCACTAGAAGAGCAGGTAGCAGGAAAGCCAAACAATTGACTATACTCAAAAGAAATACCACCTTCTCTTTCACGCAAACCACCTAACAATCCAAATGTTCCCTCACTAGGAATAAACATTCTAAATTGAGACTTCTTACGCAACACCACTGAACTCAAAGATTCTGGATCAATAGAGCCAGCCTTTAATTCTTGTAAGATTGATGTAATGGTAAACTGAATCTGTTTAGAAATTGTCTCAAGCTCAACGTCACCAATCTTATTTGTTCCTGATACTGGTCTAAAACCATCTGGTCCTAAGAACAGCAGATTACCACCCAGTTCTATCACACTATCTGGCACAACACAACCTAAGTTTGTTGTCACCTCGCCAACAACAAAGTCAGCAATGTTAGTACCTACCAAGCTCTTAATAGCATTCTTACCGAAGATGTACAGCGTATCTCTAAACTGCTTAATCTGAACAATCTCAAAGCCTACATTAATAACAGCAGCACCATTAGCTGGATTAAAATCTGTCTCAGCTAACGGAGAAGAGACATATAAGTTATAAGGATCTGTAGGATCACCAGCTAAAAATATATGATTCTTAAATGCTGCTGAATACTTAGGACTATTGGGTGCATTAGAATGAGTAATCGGTGTATATGTAGTTCCATCATACACTGCTGCTGGATTAATACCATCAGTTAAAACAAACTTAGGAGCACTCCAATTATACTTAGTAAACCTAACCTTCTTAACTCCCACCATCGTCACTGTGCCGGGAGTTGATATCGCAGTCCAAGTGGACGATGCCGATACCCACCTATAAAAGTAGTTTGTACCAGCAGAAGGCTTACGACAAGCAAAAATACTATTGTTTAAATCTTCTGCTACCAGTACGCCTAAGACAGCACCAGTGCCTGTAACTGTTCCATAGCTATTAGTAAACCCACTGATGCGTCTGTAACCACCATTAATGGAAGGCTCATAATTAATAAGCTGTGTAGCAGAACCGGGGCTTTCTTCACCTTGAGACAATACGTCCCTGTTGGTGTTCATGCCACCAATAGAAGTTACTTTAAAGCCATTAATTCTATCTGCCATTAAAACACTCTAGGATGGAATGAAGGGCTAATAGATGCTGTAGAACTCATATACAGAGGCTCATCTAGCAACAGTCTTCGCATCGCTCTAATACCAATATCAAACTTGTCTTTGTACACTGCTGCACCTTGTTCATTAGATCTGAACATCAGCATGTAGAACATAGCACCATCAATCAATACATTGGTAAATCTATCTGGAATAATAGCTACATCAGTAGATGCAGATAAGTCAGCAGGGAAAGACCAATACTTATACTCAATCTCATAAGCCTGATCTGGTTTCGGAGTGACACCAAACTTAGACTCTTGTGTTTGATATACGGCAATGGCAGGACCATAGCCACCAGTACCATTAGTGTCCTCTTGAGGACGATGGTTGTTTAGGTAGTCAGTATAAGTAAGAACAGTAAGACGGGAAGGTTGATTGTTAGCTGCAGTGAGTCTTTTTAAATAGAAAGACTCCCAATCTACAGTGGATGTATCAGAAGGAAAACTATACACACCTGTACCAACAGTTAGTGTCTGTGTCTGGGTAGCTAAAGCAAAAGGCCACTCTTGTGCAGAGTGCATCAATTCTCTAATGGATGAATTGATAGCGTTCTTTGCTAGAGCTTGGATGTTTCTAGCATTAGTGAATTCGGTGGAGTCCATAACGACCTCACCCATTCTTCGTAGCAATTCATTCGTTAAAGAAATGTATGTAGACATAATTTTTAAACAATAAAAGGGAGAGGCGGTTAAGCCCCTCCCTGCATCAACTAGCTATTAAGCCAGTTGTTCACGATCTACAGAGGCAGGACCAGTCTTGTCTTGTGCATCAACGATGACAGCAAAGACACGAATTGAACCAGCACTCAGTGTAGTGGTTTCTGTAACCAACAGCAAGTCTAATGTGTCAGCAGCTTTGGTAACAATAGGATATCCTGCAGTGGCTGGTGTTGCATAATCACCCACAGAAAGAGATCCAGTCACACCAAAGGCAGACACATAAGCTGCGGCTGTTACGCCAGTAACACCTAAGCTCACTGTGCAGCTACCTGTAATAGCAGAAGTAATTTCAAAGCCAGCAGCCAACACAATAGATTGTGCAGGAATCTGAAGAGCTTCGATCACATCAGCAGCAGCCAAGGCAGAGCCTTTAGCTGTGACAGCAGCAGCCAAGCTGATGGTGTTTTCCACAACATAAGGCATAGGACGCACAGAACGGCTAGGGTGTGTACCTGCGCCTACAGCGTTTGAGAGAGTAGTAATAGTTGCCATTTAGTTTCTCCTTAAGCAGCGTTGTATTTAGCAGTGACGATGCCTTCAGGACGCAAGATTTTGCGACCATAAAGATGCATACCACGCACGATGTCAGCGAAGCTGTCTGGATCACGATATGTCTCGGTCTTAGTGATTTGCTGAGCAGTTGCAACAGCAGAATCATGACCAGCAACAATCACACCAAAGTCTGTGTTCTGGTTGGCAGTACCTGAAGTACCGGGGCCAGTACCAACCTTTGGAAGATTGTTAGAAACATACACACGGAAGCCGTGCAAGTTGTTAATGACCAAGCCGTTCTGCAAACCAGAACCACCAAAGTCACTATTCAACATACGGCTGTCTTCGTCTTTCAACATCTCAACAAAGATGGGATCGACAACCAACCAACGACCAGCAGAATCAACAAACTGGGTATCCAGCAAACGACCCATACGAGCAATCACCATCAAAGGAGAAGCTGTTGCTGTTGGGAGGGCTGTAGCACCGGGAAGGCGAGGAGTCAAAGGAATTGAATGCTCACCAGCAGAACCAGTAGTGATGTTAGTAAAACTACCTTTCTTCAGCTTCATAGTACTCAACAACTCATCAGAACCAGCTTCAGTTAGAGCTTTAGTTCCAGAGGCTGTTGTACGAGCTGTGCCAGCATTTGTATGCTTAGCAGACTGTTGGAAGCCAGAGAGATAACCCAATACATCTTGGTCATACTGATCACGCAAACGATACGCTGCACGATCAGAAGCCATCTGCATGAAGTTCACATGTGAGTGAGCTGCTTCGATGTCATCAATCTTGAAAGCGTAGTAGTTAGCTTGGTCAACAACCAAGGTGAAGTCTTCATCATTCAGATCTTGAGCAGTGATCTGTGTGCCACGGGCGTAGCTTTGAACAGACACTTCAGGTTCTTTAATGATTTTGACACTGTCGCCCATGTTTGCGATTTCACCAAAGTAATCATTATTGGTGATGTCTTCAACAGTAGACGCTTTACGGAATGCAAGTTGTACTTGCTTTGAATAGATGACTGGCGAGAAATTACCATTAGGTAGATTCCCGTAGCCAACTGCTTTTGGAAAGGCCATTTTAATATCCTCCTAGATATGTGTTAGGCATATAATTAAATACGCTGAACATCACCACAGAGGCTGTATTTGATGGGTGTGTATAGAACAGGGATGCCTCCACTTGTCTATACAGGCCAACAAACTTCAGGTTGTTCTGACAGTTTATTGTTTTGCGTGACAGATAACTCTATGGGGTAGTGTAGCATTGTTACGGCCCATAGGAGCAAGACTAGATACCTAGTCCTGCTTAAAGTTATACCAGTTGTTTCAGGTTTGTCAATACTTAACGAGCACTTCCGCTAATATCGTATACAAATTTACCTGATTGTAATGCTTTAGCAATAGCTTCTTGATTCTTTTCATACTCAAAGGTAGACATTTTGCTTACCTGTGACTCATAAAAGACACCCTCTGTGCTCTCGCCTGTAGGTGCAGAACGGCTACCACGGGTGCTAACACTTTCAGCAGCACCTTTATCTGTGGTGGTTTTCTTAACCTTAATACCTTTATCAGCTTTGTAAAGATCAATGGCACGGGCAGCAGACTTAGCATCGTTCTCATTATCATACAAAGCATCTTGAATCCATTTAGGTTGTTCTTCAACCCAGTTGTGGAAGTCATCATCATCACGAATAACATCAAAGTCTGGATGCAAACGCATCAACTCAGCCTCTGCATTATCCTTAGATGTCTTATGCTCCCTCTCATCTAGCTGTTTGAATCTCTCATCCAACGCTTGGGTTTGTTCCTTAGCCTTTTTAATTGCAATGGTTTCAACAATCTTTGCAACATCAGGATAGGTCTTTGCCCATTCAGCCAGTTCTTCCTCACTCTTAGGAAGACTAATTTGTTTCTCTGTACTCTGCTGAAGCTGTGAGCGAAGCTCATCAATTTGCTTTTGCAAAGTAGTTTGCTGTTGCTGAGAATGTCTACGCAGATCTCCATAACGCTTCTTAAAGCTTTTCTCTTCTGCGTTTAAAGAACTGTCCTCAGGTTCTTGTGGTTCCTGTGGCTCTTTGTTCTTATCTTCAGCTATTTGTTTAAGCTCTGCTTCTTCTTGTTCAATCTTATCTTTGTTAGCATTACGCTTACTGAAAGGAGAAAAAGCCTGAGCTTGTTGATTCTGGTTAATTACCGCTTCTGTCATACTTACCTTTAAAGTTGGGGCTAACTGTAGCTGTCAATACAGGGAGATAGGTAGCCAAGGATGGTGGGAATTATTAAGTACCTGTCTGCCCACCTCAGACTTAGGTATTCATATTATATATTATTTCTTACGTCTTGCAACCAATCCACCCTTAGCCATAGCAAGCTCAGGACCAGTAGCATAACTATTTTGAATAGTATCTAAACTAGTTGGTGCTGGAGCTGTTGCCATTAAGTCAGGAGTAGTGGCAGCTTGATTCATTGAACCAGATAACATAGAGTCTCCCACATTATCTGTCAGTCGATAGTCAGCAGCCTCTGAAAAATTAGTAAGTTCTGAGTCTGTTGATTTAAAATCCCTTACCTCAACTGGAATGTTTTCATTAATTGTTTTTTGATTTTTTCTGTCTCTTCCCATCTCAGCTATTTTATCATCAAACATTTTGTCAAAACGCTGATCTACGTTTTCAATAGAAGACAGCATCTTTTCTTTTGTTCCAATGTTGCTTTTATTTCCTATTGTTTTTTCAGTGGCTGTTAAAGATGCTTGATTTTGCTGTGCTTGATTAGCAATGTTTACTTCTTGAGCACCTTCTGGAATAGTACTAGCTGGTTCACCATTAACAAAAGTAACAAACATAGAGCTACCATCTGGCTTTTTAAATTGCTTCACTTCAAAACCAGTGCTAGGAGTAGGCATACCGCCAACAGCCATATTGTTATCTCCACCCTCACTATCCAGCTCACTCATGATGCTATCAATCTCAGAAGCAAACTCATCTCCATGTGGTTCTTCTGGGCTTTCTGCTTGTTCAGCATTGCCCATCTGACCAATCTCTTCCATACGAGCCAAGCCTTCTTTAGCTTTGTCTCTAATCTTCATTAGACGATCTAGTCCAATGTATCTAACAACATCAGCAGGAAGAACAAACTCACCCTCGCTAAGCTGAGCAGGGATGTCATCTCTAACTTCTTTTTGTAAAGAGCCAGCAGGTACTTCGTTACCAGATACAGGATCTACTGTACCGCCTTCTTCATTTATGCCGCCTTCAGCAAACAGTCTATCTGTGTCATTAGTGTACATTTACTTCATCCTTAAGATATTTCAATCTGCGTAAAGCAGCAATGGCTCCTTGAGCCTTTCCAATCTCACGCATCTCAGAAGCTTGTTCTAAATCTTTTTGCTTGTTTGCAATTTCTGCATCTAGCAAATCTAAGAACGCTTCCCATGTTACATGAGTGTTTACAAAGCCTTTAAGCTTGGGGAGGTACGGCTTGGACATTACCAGCAAATCCTTGTTCACCCGGCACTGGTGCAGCACCAACACCGATATTTCCACCACCACCACCAGTCATATCAGCCACTGGAGGAGGACCACCTTCTGGCCCAGCAATAGGAGGAGCACCCTCTGCTGGAACAGCAGGAGCTGTAGCTTGTTGCATCAGCAAAGCTTGACGCAAAGCCTCATCCATATTGTTAGTCACCTTGTCTGGATCTAAGTCCATACTCTTTGCAATCTCAC
>Ga0209353_10001602_pt1 | contig 12739 bp, 15 predicted proteins | sample LauGreSpBDMM15SD_2_FD_187561 | JGI IMG/M metagenome (GOLD analysis project Ga0209353, IMG submission 187561) | Freshwater lake microbial communities from Lake Michigan, USA - Sp13.BD.MM15.SD (SPAdes) (version 2) | ecosystem: Environmental > Aquatic > Freshwater > Lake | place: Lake Michigan...
AGTATGAATAACTTTGTCAAACTGGCCCTTGAAAATGGTGGATCTATTCATCCACTTATAATTCCTGCATCTGAGTTACAAGGACCAGCAATTACAAACCCATCTATCTACAATGATAATGGTAGAATTCTTGTAAATCTCAGAAATATTAACTATACTTTATATCATTCTGAGAAGAAAAAGTTTCAGCATCATTGGGGTCCATTGATCTACATTCATCCTGAGAATGATCTTCGTCTTCGCACATGGAATTATATGTGTGAAATGGATGAAAATATGAGAATTAAACAGTATCATTGCATTGACACTTCAAAACATCCAGATAAAGAACTTTGGGAATTTGTTGGATTGGAAGATGCTCGTATTGTTAGGTGGGATGGAAAACTTTATACTTGTGGTGTTAGGAGAGATCTTGATACGATTGGTACTGGAAGAATGGAACTTTGTGAAATTGAAATTACTGAGGATGGTGTAAAAGAGATTAATCAATATCGTATTCCAACTCCTGGTGATGATAAATCTTATTGTGAAAAGAATTGGATGCCAATTCTTGATATGCCATATCACTTTGTGAAATGGACTAATGGTACTGAAGTTGTTAAGTATGATATTGGAAAAGGTACGACAGAAACTGTAAAACTTGTTGATTATAAGGAACTTGGTTGTATTGATCTTCGTGGAGGATCTCAGGTTATTTCTTTTGGAGAATATCGTTTAGCACTTAATCATGAAACTTTTCTCTTTAAAAGTGAACAAGATAGAAAAGATGGTAAATATCGTCATAGGTTTATTGTTTGGGATAAAGATTGGAATATTGTCAAGGTTTCTCCAAGATTTTCTTTTCTTAAAGCTCAAATTGAATTTGCCGTTGGTATGTGTGAATATGGTGATGATTATTTAATCACCTTTGGGTTCCAAGATAATGCTGCTTATCTCCTTAGAGTATCGCAAAAATTTGTTCAAAAATTCATTTTCTCATAATCATGGCATCACTTACTACACAAAGAATAATTAATGATCTTCATCACTTAAATGATGATATAAAGTCTTATAATACTTTTATTGAATCTGGGACTTTTTGTGGACAAACAATTATAAATCTTATTGATTCTTTTCAGATATTACATACAATAGAATTGGGTAAAAATTACTATGATTATTTTAATCAAGTAAAAATTGATCGAAATTATACTAATGTTAAAAATCATTTTGGAGATACTGTAAAAGTTCTTCCAGAGATTTTAAAATCTCATGATGAATATGATAACTGCATTTTTTGGTTAGATGGTCATTTTTCTTCATGGGACACTGCTAAAGGTGAAAAAGATGTTCCTCTTATAGAGGAGTGTTGTTTAATCGATAGATTCTATAGAGCAGAAAAAGGAGTTATATTCATAGATGATTTTAGATTATTTGGGACAAATGTAAATGAGGATTGGACAGATATTAGTATAGATAATATTTTAAATTGCTTTAAAAATTTTAAAGTGACTCATAATTTTATTAATGATGACATTTTGGTTTTATTTGTTCAGAATAAAATATGACTTTATCATTAAATTATTTGGGGCATATTGGACAACTTGGAAATCAAATGTTCCAATATGCAGCTCTTCGTGGAATATGTTTCCATAAAAATTACAATTATACTCTCCCAACTAATCATATGGGGAATATATTTTTGTATGATTGCTTTAAAATATTTGAATTGGAAAAAAACTTGAATCATAGGTCAAATTTTCTAAGAATATCACCATCTCATCATGGATTTGATGTTCAGTTTTTTAATAATTGTCCATCAGAATCTGATATATTTGGATATTTTCAAACTGAGAAATATTTTAAACACATTGAGGATGTAATTAGAAGTGAATATACATTTCAAGATCATATTGTAGATGATGCAAAAAAATATTTCGATTCAATATGTTTTTCTGGTGAAGTTATTGGATTGCATATAAGAAGAACAGATTATATAAATCATGAATTTATAAGAAATTTAGATTTAGAGTATTATGAAAAATCTTTAGATTATTTTTCGGATAAAATTGATGTTCTTATATTTTCTGATAATATAGAATGGTGTAAAAATCAAAAAATATTTTCTAATTCTAGGTTTAAGTTTTCTGAAAATAATAATAAATATGTTGATCTTTGTCTTTTAAGTATGTGTGATTATCATATTATTGCTAACTCTACATTTTCTTGGTGGGGATCTTGGTTGGCAAAAAGTAAAGGTACAATATCTCCAAAAGAATGGTACACTGTAGATAAATTAAATAATACAAATGAGTGGATGCCATATATAGATTTAAATTCAAAAGATATTTGTCCATCTAACTGGAAGTTAATATGAGTATTTCACTAATCTGTGCCTGCAAAAATAGAATTAAACCTCTCTTAATTTCATTACAATCTTGGTTATTGTGTGATGAAATTAAAGAAATTGTCATTGTTGATTGGAGTTCTGATGAACCAATTAAAGATATTACCAATTTGGATTCTAGAATTAAAAGAGTCAGAGTTAATGATCAACAATTTTTTAATCAACCACAACCATTAAATCTGGCATTAAAACTTTGCACTCAAGAAGATGTAATAAAGGTAGATTCTGATTATGTTTTTAATCCATACTGGAATTTTTTTGAATCTTATTTTGTTGATGAGACTTCTTTTGTTTGTGGAGATGTTGATCTTGAACCAAATAATGTCTCTGTTGAACCGTATTTTAAATATTTGAGGGGAACTCTCTATGTTAAAAGAAAGTTTCTAAAAGAAGTTGGTGGTTGGAATGAAAATATGGGAGAATATTATGGTGGCGAAGATGGGGAAATAGAAAATAGATTGGAATTATATGGATTGACTAAGAAAAAATTAAAATTAGATTATTCAGTTATGCATATCCCACATTCAAATAAGGAAAGACTTTTGAATTTTATGGGGTATGTTTGTAATACAGATTTGAATGAATCAATTAGACAGAATTTATCTTATAATTTGAGTGGAAATGAATTGGAATGGAATGTTGAATATGTCTTATCTGAAAAACATATCAATACTAATATAAAAACATTTTATAATCTTTCTTCTTATTATGTTGAACCGAAAACAAAATGGAATATAATTCAATTAGATGATCAAAATTATGTTGCAGAGATGGTATAATAGTATGAATAAAATAATTTTTTAAAAGGAGATAAGAATATGATATTAGATTTTGATTATGTCTATGACAAATATAATTTGAATGTTTCTGGACTCCTTCATATTGGTGGACATTATGGTGGGGAGTTGCAAAAATATAAGTCTCATAATATAGACAATATTGTTTTATTTGAACCATTGTCTTCAAACTTCTCAGTACTAAGTGAGGCAATAAAGAATATTGGTGGAAATGTTGTTGCTCATCAAGTCGCTCTTGGAAATGATAACCGAAAGGTTACAATGAACATCAGTAGTAATGAGGCACAGAGTAGTTCTATTCTTATTCCTAAGGTTCATCTGACTGCGCATCCAGAAGTTTCTTTTTCTGGAACTGAAGAAGTTGAGATGAAGAAACTTGATGATTATGATTATAAAGATTATAATATGATCGTTGTTGATGTTCAAGGATATGAACTTGAGGTTCTGAAAGGAGCATCACAAACATTGCACAATATTGACTACATTTATTGTGAAGTCAATCGTGATGAAGTTTATGAAGATAATGCGAGAGTAGAAGAGATTGATGATTTTCTTTCTACTTATGGGTTTAAAAGAGTAGAAACACAATGGTATTATACTGAAGTATGGGGAGATGCTTTGTATATGAAAGAAAAAAAATCTAATGGTAATGTTTCAATTATTTGTGCATGTAAAAATCGTATCGAATCTCTTAGAGTTTCTTTAAGTTCATGGTTACTTTTTGATGAAATTAAAGAAATTATTATTGTGGACTGGGATTCCGATATTCCAATCTATGATATAACAAAATTAGATCCTAGAATTAAAGTGATTCGTGTTAACAATAAAAAATATTTTAATCTGGCGCAACCACTTAATCTTGCAGTAAGTCAAGTTACTGGTGATTATATTTTGAAAATTGATACGGATTATATAATTAATCCATACTACAATTTCTTCGAATCTTATCAGATTGATGAAACTTCTTTCGTGACAGGTGCTCATGATTCACCAACTTTGAATTATGCTCCCAATGAGCATGGTGAATGTGTTATTGATATGAAAAATAATACCTTTGATGATATTGTCGTTTATGTTAATTGTTTTAATTATTACTTTAGATATCTAAGGGGAATGCTTTATGTTTCGAAAGAAAATTTTCTAAAGGCAAAAGGTTATAATGAATTGATTGATACTTATGGATTTGAAGATGGTGATATCGAAATCAAACTTAAAAATATTGGATTAACTCATAAGAAAATATCTTATGATCATACACTTATCCACATTCCCCATTCTGATAAAAAAAGAATTGAAAATTGTAGATATGATTTGAATGATGAAAAAGAAATACGATCCAATCTTTCCCAATATTATGATGGTGAAGTATTGGAATCACAGACTTATTATGGAGTTGTGAGTCGATTGGTTCAAAAAAATAGTAATGATTCAAACCGAAAAGGTCGTACAATAACTTGGAATATTAATAAGCATAATGATCAAATTTATATTGCAGAGGATACAATTATCGATAAGTTGAAGAACTTTCCTTCAGTTAATTATGTTAGTTTGGAAGAAAGTAAAGATAGACAATTGAGTCTTGAAAATCAGTTTTATGATTATGGAATTACTAATATTAGATCTATAATTTCTAAAAGATTTTCTGAATGTGATGATAATGTAACTGGAAAACATCTTTATCAATTGAATGATGGTACTAAAGGTTGTTGTGTTTCTCATTTAAAAGCAATTAAGCAATGGTATGATAATACAGAAGAAGAGTATGGATTCTTCTGTGAGGATGATCTGAGTTTAGAAACTGTTCAGTACTGGAACTTTACATGGGAAGAATTTATTGAAAAAATTCCAGAAGATGCTGAGTGTGTTCAACTTCTTACTATTCGTGGTGACTTTGAGACTTTCGAACTTCGTGAAAGACAGTGGAATGATTGGGCGGCAACTGCATATATTGTTAGTAGAGACTATGTTAAAATTTTAATTGATACTTATATTCGGAATGATACTTATCATCTTGAGGTGCCAAATTCTGAGGTAATGCCTTTAATTGAAAATATTTTATTCTCTGGTAAGACTTATACTGCTCCTTTATTTGTTGAGAACACTGAATTTATCTCCACATTTGAAAATAATGATGATGATGTGAATAAAGGACAAAAAACAAATCATAAAGTTGCAAGTGATCTTGTTTTAAATTATTGGAAAAATATTACATATAAAAAAGAAAAAGTGAAAAAATCATTTACTGTAAAATTAAAGTATACAAAAAGTGAATTTGAAGAATTACTTACAAAATATTCTTTAGATACTGAAAATGCAGATCATAATTTTGCATTGGGCGTTTGGTATGAAAATCAAGGTCATACTGCACCTGCACTTTCATATTATCTAAGATGTGCTGAGCGAGCAGAAGATGAAGATCTTGCTTACGAGGCTTTAATTCGCGGATCTTATTGTTATGAAAAACAAGGAACAAGAGATGGAAGTTCAAGATCTATGTTGTGGCAAGCACAAGCGTTTCTTCCTCACCGCCCAGAAGCATATTTTCTTCTCAGTCGTTTTGCTGAAAGAAGAGATTGGTGGCAAGATTGTTATTTAAATGCTGATTTAGCTCTTAGGTATTGTAGATTTGACTGTAAACCTTTAAAAACTAATGTTGAATATCCAGGAAAATATGGACTTCTCTATGAAAAATCAGTTGCTGCTTGGTGGTGGGGTAAGGAAAAAGAAACCAGACAACTTCTTCAAGAAATCAAAGAAAATTATGAACTTACTCCAGAATATTATGATATTGTAGGAAAAAAACTGATGGGATACGCTAGTGGGCATGTTCCTGAAGAAGAAATTAAATATAATAAAAGTAGATATAGTGATTTTAGATTTGAATTTGATGGATTAGAAAGAATTGAAAGGAATTATTCTCAAGCATTTCAAGATATGTTTATTCTTTCTTTACTTAATGGTAAGAAAAATGGACTTTACTTAGAAATAGGAGCACAGGAACCTTTCTTCCAAAATAATACTGCACTTTTAGAAACTGAATATGATTGGAAAGGTATTTCTATTGAAATTCGAGAAGATCTTTGTAATATGTTCAGGCAACAAAGAAAAAATAATATTGTTTGTCAGGATGCCACTACAATTAATTATACATATTTGTTAGATGAATTTAATCGAGGAAATATTTTTGATTATTTGCAAATTGATTGTGAACCATCAAAAACAACTTTTGAAATTCTTCTTATGATTCCATTTGAAAAATATAAATTTGGTATTATTACTTATGAGCATGATCATTATGTAGATATGACTAATTCTTATATGAATAAGTCGAGAGAATATTTGGAATCAAAGGGATATAAACTCATTGTAACGAACATTTCTGCTAATGATTTCTGCCCATTTGAGGATTGGTGGTATCATCCAGATCTAATTGATCAAGAAATAGTAAATAAAATGAAAAATATTTCTGATGTTACTGATGTTAGAAAATACATGTTCAATTAAATAGGAAGATAATATGAATTTCACAATCTATTCAAAAGAAAATTGCCCATATTGCTATAAAGTTAAAACTATTCTTGAGTTGACAGGAAATAGGTTTGTGGTGTATAATTTGGGAGAAGACTTTACTAGGGAAGAATTCTATTCTGAATTTGGTGAAGGTTCTACTTTTCCACAAGTTCTTTGTGATGATCAAAAACTTGGTGGATGTGTGGATACAGTTAAATTTTTAAAAGAAAAACAAGTTGTTAGATAAGAACCTAAATAAAGATGGCAATCATGGCATGAACCGTGGTGTCGAATTGATTCTCTCAGGAGGAAAAAGAAAGCAGACCTATCCATTTCATATCATTTTTGAAAAGATGATTTGCTTTCTAAAACGGGAAGTAACCATCTATTTTGAATTTTCCTTCAAATTAAGGAAAAAAGATCAGTAATTTCCCGGAGAAAAGAAATGTTAGCAATCAGTCTAGTATTCGGTTCATTTTTAACCGTTTTATTTCTTATAGTGGGACTTATAGGTGGTTGGGTGGCCAGAGAGTATATGATGAACTATCGGGAGATTCCAAGACCTCATCCCGAAATGTTCGATAATCAAGGAAACTTGATTCCAGATGAGGTCATAGCATTTAATTTTGAAAACTATCATGACTACGACGACACAGAAGAAGACGACGATTAAACCAAAAACTGTAGTAGCAAAAGAACCTGCAGTAATTGAAGAACTTCCAGTAAATCCATTTTCATATGAAGTTTTGAATCTTGTATCAAAACAGCGTTCAAATGTGAAAAAGATTGAAGTTCTTAAAAAATATGATCATCCTTCCTTGAAGGCATTGTTTATTTGGAATTTTGATGAAAGTATTGCTTCAGTTCTTCCTCCAGGGGAAGTTCCTTACGCAGCAACAAGTGAGCAAAATTCTTTCAGTGGAACTCTTTCTGGAAAGATTGAAGATGCTGTAAGTAAAATGGGTGAGATGGGATCGAATTCTCTTGGTTCTCAAGATCAGGGAAGATCATCAATTCGTAAAGAGTATCAAAAGTTTTATAACTTTATAAAAGGTGGTAATGACAATCTAAGTTCTCTTCGTAGGGAAAGTATGTTTATCAATATTCTTCAGGGTCTTCATCCACTAGAAGCAGAAATTCTAATTCTTGTAAAAGATAAGAAACTTGATACCAAGTATAAGATTACTAAAGAAATAGTTACAGAGGCATACCCTGATATTCAATGGGGAAATCGAGGATAAATTTAATTTTTTAATTATGAGGAATAAATTTGGAAAATATAAGCAAAACTAATACAATGGCGGCAGAACAAGAAAAAACATCCACTAAAGAGAATAAATCTGAAGTTTGGTCCAATCAAGAAAGAGAATCTTCTAGATCTCACTATGGATGTGAAATTTTACATGAACAGTGTACGCAAAAGGACGCAAAGAATAACCAACTTCCTCTTGATTCGCATCTAGTTACCTATGAAATTGATGGTAATATATTTTATGATATTATCAAAACGAGTAGGAAAGTTGGTATTTTTGATATGTACTATGATAAATTTGGCAACTGTCTTAAATCTATTGAATGGACTGATGGTAAAGTAAGTCCTAGACTCTGGGGATATAAACCACCTCAAACCAAAAAGAGAAAATGATTTCAAAAATACTGGGAAAAATTTTCCGGTATTTTTTTGTTTGTACAGGATTTTATAAATAACTAAAAAGACGAAAAAAAATGAAATCGTTTAATCAATTTTTGCAAGAATCATATTTTAGTGAAGAACCTACGGGTAGACCAATGAAGCAAAGAAAACCTGGTGGACCAACATATGAACAAGAAATGCAAAAAATAAACGCTAGAGAGGCTGAGGCGGCGGCAAGAAAAGCACAGAGGGGTCCAACAGGTGCTGCTGCGGATTCTACGACACAATTTAGACGACAGGGAACTACTACTAATGTTTCTGGACCAGATGTGAGGGGGGGATCAACGGGTTCTACACCATCCTCATCACCCACAAAAGCATTACCTCCCAGTCCAAGAGGTGCTCCATTAGCACTTCGTACTGGTAGGAATCCAAATATTCCAGATGCTATGATAAGGGGGGCCCAGGATGCTGCAAATAAACCTCCTGCCACACCCAAACCTCCTGCTTCTACACCTACTAAACCTTCTTCTTCTGTAGGAAAACCACCAGCACTTTCTTCAACTAATGCGAGAAGGGCATCTGCAGAAGCAAAGAAAGCAGCAGCAGAGGCTGGAAGTGGTCCAGGCGGAAAAGCAATCGTCACTCCAGCACCATCTTCCGCTTCTACTGCATCCTCTTCTGCCGCCAAACAAGTAGAAAAATCTGTTGCTAAGGAAGCAGAAAAGACGGCTGCCAAAACAGCAACAAAATCTGTAGGAAAAGGTATTCTTAGGGGTGCTGGAAAACTTATTGGACCTGCTTCTGCTGCTCTTGATGTTGCCGATGAAAGATCAAAAGGTTCTGGATGGTTAAGATCATTGGCAAAAGGTGCCGTAGTTGCCGCTGGTGGTGCCGCTGGTGGTGCCGCTGGAACTGCTGCTGGACCAGTTGGAACATTTGCTGGTGCTACAGGTGGTGCGATGGCAGCATCTAAGGCATTTGATGTTGCCGCTGGTGCGAATGCAAAAGAAAGAAAAGCAATTGCAACAACTAATCGTCAAGGTCAGTCGGGTGGAGCAATCAAAGGCATTGGTGGTAAAACTACTTTCGATACCAAAAAGAATACCATTACAACTGGTACGGGTCCACAAAGAAAAACCGCTCAATTAGGTAAAACTTCTGTTATTACTGGACCTGGTGGAAAGCAAGAAGTTGGCAATCTTGCATATAAGGGTGGTCAAGCAGTTTATAAGAGATCGGATACTAAGAGTCTGGCACAAACTTCTTCCAATCCATTAGAAAGAATTGGTAGATCTTTATTTGCTGGTGCTTATAAGCAATCCGATGCCGCGAATGCTGCTAAGAAACTTGCTACGGCAAGACAGTCTGATGCTACACGCAACAAAGCACTCGGAGTCAAGTTCGGTCCTGGCAAATAAAACTAATTGTAATGTGCCAATATTCTGGGGGGGGGGTTGATCCTCTCCTTTTTTTATGCTAAAATGAATTGAAACAATTTCAACCTATGGATAAGGAAAAAGTAAAACTTATCGTTCGTAATTTGGAACTCCTTGTGGATTCTTTAAAAACGGAAATTTATTCTGATGTACCATCATACCGATATGATGATATTAAACCAAGAGAAGTAGATTATGATGAAGTATTCGAGGATGACGATGACTAAAAGGGCAAAACAATTGGTAAGGATACTTGAGAAACTTACAAAACAGGATCATTTGTATTCTGATGATCAACTCAAAGAAATGAAAGCACAATTACGAGTTGTCAAAGAAGAACTTGCACAAATCGAAGCAAAATACTCAAAAGGATTTGGAAAGAAATGAAACCCATTAAATCAAAAGATCTACTTGAATTGGACCAAAATATGAAAGTCGTGATGCTTCGGCAGACACAACTTCCACAAACTTTGGTATGGCAAGGTGGTAAGAATGATTACTCGGAGGAACCTATTCATACGGTGATACCACCTGGAGAAACGGAATGTGGTAAATGGGTTATTGAGCAACTACTTGCAAATGAGCGTGGGCACTGGGGACCATTAGAGCACCCTGCGATTACCTTTGATTGTGTCGGATTTGTTCATAATGTAATGGTTCAGGCACGAACTCATCGTGTTGGTGTATCTTTTGATGTTCAATCTCAACGTTATACTGGTCGTCGTGTATTAAAGGTTGCTAAAGGTGAACTGAGACCACAAGAAGTTTATTATGTGCGTCCAGAAGGTCTCTACCTTGACCGTAAAGGGCACAAGTATGAATGGAAGCAGGAAGATTATGAAAGGCAGTTAAAGTTCTGTCTGGCAGCATCTGAGAGGTATGCAGAAGTATTTAATACTCGTGGTATGGCTGAAGAGCATCTTCGAGATTATCTTCCGCAGAATATCCGCCAAAACTTTGTAGTTACATTCTCACTTCGTGCTGCACTACACTTTTTGGATCTTCGTGCAAAGATGGATGCCCAACTCGAAATTCAGGCACTCTGTGAAGGTATGGTTCCTGTAATCAAACAATGGGTTCCTGAAATCTTTAGTTATTATGAAGAGAAGAGACTTCATCGTGCGAGGTTGAGTCCATAATCTAAATAATCATACACATTATTATAAACAATGGCAATTTATCCGATTATAAGCAAAGATACCGGTGAGAAAAAAGTAATTGAAATGAGTGTTCATGATATTACTCAATGGTATCAGGACAATCCTCAGTGGTCCAGAGATTGGAGTCAGGGATCCGCAAGTCCAGGAGAAGTTGGTGAGTGGAAAGATAAACTCATCAGTCGCAATCCTGGATGGAACGATGTACTCGGCAAAGCCAGCAAGGCTCCTGGGTCAAGAGTAAAGAAAATCTAACCTACCTAATATGGCAAGAAGAAAAAGGACGAACGATCAGCAAAATGGTGTTGATCTTACAGCACGACAGACAAAGAAAAAGAAAGCACTTGGGAATGAGTATCTATTAGATATTGAACCACTTACAGACAATCAAAGAAAACTTTTTGATGCATACGCAGAAGGCAAGCATCTTGTCGCATATGGATGTGCAGGAACTGGTAAGACTTTCATCACTCTCTACAATGCTCTTCATGATGTTTTAGATGAAAGAACTCCTTATGAGAAAGTTTATATTGTAAGATCATTAGTTCCTACAAGGGAAATTGGGTTTCTTCCCGGATCTCACGATGATAAGGCAGATATCTACCAGATTCCCTATAAGAATATGGTTAAGTATATGTTCCAGATGCCTTCTGATGTTGACTTTGAGATGCTTTATGGTAATCTTAAAGCACAGGAGACGATTAAGTTCTGGAGCACCTCATTTCTTCGTGGGGTTACTTTGGATAATTGTATTGTACTCGTAGATGAGTTTGCTAACCTTAATTTTCACGAATTAGATTCTATTATTACTCGTGTTGGTGAAAATTGTAAGATTATGTTCTGTGGAGATGCTACTCAATCAGATCTTGTAAAAACAAGTGAGAAGAATGGAATTGTTGATTTTATGAGTGTCTTGCGTAAAATGCCTTCTTTTGATATAATAGAGTTTGGTGTCGATGATATTGTCCGTTCTGGATTAGTTCGTCAGTATCTTATTGCTAAAATTGAAGAAGGATTTTAATGTTCAATCATGTTGATGTGACTCTCCCGAAACTTGAAAGGACTACAATTGACGGTACACGGTATTACTTTGTGCCTGATGATGAAGAACTACTCAAACTAGTTTCTATTACTTCTGTTACAAGTCATTTCAATAAAGAAATCTTTGTGAAGTGGCGCAAGAGGGTTGGAGATGTAGAAGCAGATCGTATCACAAAACTTGCAACAAGTCGTGGTACGGATACTCATACTCTTACTGAGTATTTTCTGAAAAATCAAGATCTTCCTACAGATATTCTTCCAATCTCAGAGTTTCTATTTAATATTTCTAAGAGTTCTCTTAAGAATATTGATAATATTCACTCCCTTGAAGGGTCCCTATATAGTAAGCAATTAGGTATTGCAGGAACCGTTGATTGTATTGCAGAATACAACGGCGAATTAGCAATTATCGACTTTAAAACTTCTAAGAAACCCAAACCACGCGAGTGGATTGATCATTATTTCGTTCAGTGTTGTGCTTATGCTGCAATGTACTACGAACTGACTGGGGTATCAGTCAAAAAATTTGTTATCATTATGTCCTGTGAAGACGGAGAATGTGTAGTTTATGAAGAATACGACAAAGCAAAATACCTTAAATTACTCGTCCAATATATTAGAAAATTTGTTGGAGATAAACTTGAGCAGTATGGAACCTAACAAGGAATTAGAACAGGCAATAGAGGATAAGTTTCTAACTCCTTCCAAATTTGCACTGGAAGTAGAAAAGATTGTTGCAGAAGAAAAATGTAACTACATTGATGCTATTTGCCATT
>Ga0209353_10001607_pt1 | contig 12722 bp, 7 predicted proteins | sample LauGreSpBDMM15SD_2_FD_187561 | JGI IMG/M metagenome (GOLD analysis project Ga0209353, IMG submission 187561) | Freshwater lake microbial communities from Lake Michigan, USA - Sp13.BD.MM15.SD (SPAdes) (version 2) | ecosystem: Environmental > Aquatic > Freshwater > Lake | place: Lake Michigan, USA...
ATTATATCTTTAACAATGAACTTGGAAATTACTGAAAAAGTAAAAATTAAAAATAATAAGCCGACCATGTGTTTGAATATGATTGTTAAGAATGAATCCAAAGTCATTTTTGATACTTTAAAAAATCTCACTGATAAAATTAACTTTGATTATTGGGTTATTTCTGATACAGGTTCGACCGATGGAACACAAGATATGATCCAGACTTTTTTCTGGAATAAAGGCATACCAGGAGAGATTGTCAATCATGAATGGCAAGATTTCGGTCATAACAGGACAAAGGCCTTAGAAGCTGCTTATGGAAAAACAGATTATTTGCTTATCTTTGATGCCGACGATAGTCTACACGGTGATTTCAATCTACCTTTTGATAAAAAACCGCTGGCGGACCGCTATATGTTAAAAATCGGCTTGGGTTTTGAATATGTACGACCACTGCTCATTAACAATAGAAAACGCTGGATGTTCAAAGGTGTACTGCATGAATATTTACATAATTTAGAACCAGTAAATCATGATATAACAATTAAGGGGAACTATCATATTGAATCTGGACGTACAGGTAACCGGAGTCAAAATCCTACAAAATATTACGATGATGCGGTTATCTTGAAAAATGCCTATGAAAAAGAAATGGCTTTACCTGATAAAGGTATGTCCGGACGATATGCTTTTTATTGCGCCCGTAGTTTTAAAGATGCCGGTGAAAAATATCATGATGATGCAATCATTTGGTATAAAAAAGTGATTGATATGCAAAATCATTGGAATCAAGAGCGATATTATTCGGCATTAGAAATTGGGCATATTTATAAGGAAAAGAAACAGATGGAAGAAGCTTGTAAATATTTTATAAAAACGGTTGAATTTGATATAGAGCGTATTGAAGGCATTGCCATCGCCATTGAACATTATTATCAAACCGGTCAATATATTTTAGTCAATGCCCTCTACCATAAGTTTAAAGATTATAAGCAAGTATGTGTGCCAAAATTAGGTGAGAAACTCTTTGTCAATCGTTTCTTTTATAATGATCGGCTTGAATTTTTCAATGGTATCATTGCCTATTATGTGAATGATAAAGTATCCGGCTATAACTGTTGTAAACAAGTACTAATAAACCAACTCGTCGGACAGAATGAATTAACTATTACTCTTAATAATTTAATCTATTACAGAGAGATTATGGAAAAAGACGATACACTTAAATTGTTTTATGTGATAGATGAGATGATATATAAAAACAATGAATTGGTCTATAATAACGCGGTAAGTGAACTATGGGAACTACTCTTTAAGCAAAACCGATCACAGTTAACTGTACTAGATAGAAATGCGAGAAAAAAGGTTATAGCAACGGCAAACGAAAAAGGAACGCAAACAGCTGTAAAAGAAAAAATATTAATCACTTTTACCACGTGTAAACGACTGGATCTGTTTAAAGAAACTATCAATTCCATTTTAAAACAATGGACGGATGTAGACCTCATTACCGATTGGTTTTGTGTTGACGATAATTCATCTAACGAAGACCGGCAATTTATGAAATCAACATATCATTGGATGGACTATTATATGAAAACACCTAGTGAAAAAGGACATCGTGTGAGTATGAATATCATCTGGAATAAATTATATGATTTAAAACCCAAGTATTGGATCCATATGGAAGATGATTTTATCTTCTATCATCCGATGAATTATGTCACTCAGGCGATGGAGACCCTTAAAAATAAAGCGGCTATCTCTCTAGGGATAAAGCAGATTGTATTTAATCGTAATTATGCTGAAACAGTAGATAATTATAAATCCAAAGGACATCTATCCACACAAATACCGAATATTGTCTTACACCATCATCGTCCCAATGAATCAATTACTCATTATCAAAATTCTCATTATTGGCCGCATTATAGCTTTCGGCCAGGAATGATCGATGTCAAATCTATTCTAAAACTCGGTAATTATGATTCACCAAATAAATTCTTTGAGAGAGATTATGCAGACAAGTGGAATAAGGCCAATTATAAAACCGCTTTCTTTGACCGAATTACCCATCGTCATACAGGGCGATTGACATCAGAAATTAGAAGCGGGTCAGTAAAAAATGCCTATGAACTCAATGGCGAAGACCAATTTAATGGAAAGGAAAAGGAGAAAGCTATCAAATTGCTTAATTTAGAACGCCGATCAGACCGGAAACTACAAATGAGCAAACAGTTTAATGAAGTTGGGCTTGACAATGCTTATACTATTTTTAAAGCAATTGATGGTAATGAATTAGAGCCAACTTTAGAACTTAAATTACTCTTTGATGGTAATGATTTCGGCAATAGAAGTGGAATTATTGGTTGTGCTCTCAGTCATTTAAAAATGTGGCGTGAATTACTTGAAGATAAAGATAATAATTATTATGTGATCTTTGAAGATGACTTTACATTAACACCTGTCTTTAAAGAAAATTTTACGAAACTAACACCTGAATTTGAAAAGACTGAATTTTTGCTTCTAGGTTATCATATGTATGAAAATAAACGTGAAACGGTAAAAGCCATATATGATGTCATCGAACCATCTACCGTTTTCAAAGTTGCACCTTTAAATAAAGATTTATATATTGGCGGGTTCTTTGCTTATACAATCAATAAAGTCGGGGCCAAGAAATTAATAGACTATATTGAATTGAATGGTATTAAACATGGGATTGATTATTTAATAAAAATAATGCCTGAATTGAACCCGAGAGAATTACAACCGCATTTAGTTTTATCCGTTTGGAATGAAGTCGGCAAAAAACCGATTGATACTGATATTCAGCAAAATTTCAAGACTTTAGATTTTAATAAGACCATAGAAGATCAGTTTGAGTTTATTCCCAAATTAGATCAAATTGGCAATGATTTATATTTTGAGCGAGGTTTATCTCTCACGGACTATATGCTCAAAGCTATTAAGGATAAGAATTGTATCGGATTCAATACTCTAGGATTCTTTAAAAGTAAAGTCGATTCATTAACAACATCGCAATATTTTAGAGAGAAAGATGGGATATACATCAAAAGGGGGGTTCCCCCCCCAGCCCCCCATTTGGAGGCAGAAGAGGTTATTGAAATAGGTAACCAAGATTCTAATGAAACTTGTGCCCAAGCTTGTGGCGATGTTTTTGATAAAGAGCCGGGTGTAGAAGTTTGCACCCAGCCAGTTTCCGGGGGTGCTGGGGCTTGCGTATTAACAGGGGGTGCTGGGGCTTGCCCCCGTGTTAAATTACTAGGTAACTGGTGCTCGTCAGAACAATTATGTAAAGAGTGGTCGAATATGTGTATTAAAGATTATACATGGAATAATATTAAAATCACTTGGTCCAATGATGAAAGAGAGATAGATTATTACGTCATTATAAATAAACCATTGCCAGGAGATAAATATATAAGTGAAAAAACGATTGTATTTCAAATGGAGCCGTGGATTCAAGATTCGGAGAAAAATTGGGGTGTAAAAACTTGGGGCGAGTGGGCCTCACCAGATCCGTCAAAATTCTTCAAAGTATTCACACACAAAACGCATTTAAATAATGTACAATGGCAAATTGTATATCCTTTTTATGAGCGCAAAGAGATTGACTATGGAAAGGGGGAAAGAAAGAATAAAGTGGCCACGATATGTAGTCAGAAGAACTTTGACACAGGACATATTTTGCGTAATCAATTTATTAAATCGGCCGAGGAGGCGGGTGTAGTAGATGTATGGGGCTCACAGAATTATCATGGTTTTAAAAATTATATCGGCATGATTGATCAGGATAATAAGTTCAATGTCTATGCAAATTATAAGTACTGTTTTTCAGCGGAAAATAATAGTGAAATCAATTATGCGACCGAGAAAATATGGGAACCGATCTTATGCGAATCACTCTGTTTTTATTGGGGATGTCCTAATTTGGAAGAGTATTTAGATCCAAAGGCATTTGTGCGATTACCGTTAGAAGATCCGCAGGCCGCCTTAAAAATCATTCAACAAGCTATTGCAGAAGACTGGTGGTCGCAACGGATCGACATAATCAAACAAATGAAAGAAAAAATATTAAATGAATTGGGATTCTTCCCCTTGTTAGAGAGATTATTAATAACAAAAAATTAATAACAAAATATTGATAGAATTATATTAATATTTTGTATATGCATTTTATGCCTTGTTTATAGCCAATATACTTGAAGCTACATTTTGTTGTTCCCTGAAATAATAGTCTTTTGCCGGCACATAGAGACGAAAATCAGGAGTTAAACGAAAAATCATATTAATTAAATCATCTATTGGTACATTAATTGCATTCTCATGATAGGCTAATAGTTTGGCGGCACCCTTTTTCGAAACAACATAAGCAGTCATTCTATTAAAAAAACGCTTTTCACATTCATAATAAAACGCATTCACAGGATTTGTTTTTACAAAAGGGAAAAAATCACTTAGAGCCAAATGACAAAAATCCATATCAGCTGGTATATGCTGCAATAATTCATGTAGTTCTGGCAAAGGTTTCACTAATTCTACATCATCTTCGAATATTAAATAATAATTAGTATCAGAGCCCTCTGACAACAGTTGTCTGTATAAATTCAAATGACTCCAAGCAGCTCCAAATTCACCTCTCGCCATAGGCTCTCCATTTATCCGAATACTCATATTATAAGTTAAATTTTCACCTAGATAAGTCAATTGTTTTGTTTTCGGATCAAGGGTATTATTTATTATGATATCACGGCCATGCACACCATTATAACTAGCTGTTTCTAACCCGATTTGTGATAACTGCTGCATTAAATTATCTAATTTACTTAATCGGGCTTTGGCATATTCAGGTAAAGTTATGATATAAGGTTTAATTAAAGAGAGATTCACATTAGTTGTTTTTACTGGATACAGAATAGTGTTTTCAATCGGTTTACGGAAATAATTAGCTGAACGTTCTCCACCTAATTCAAAGAAATTATAATTTGGCATATAGCATTGTTGATTATGTTTTGAGAGATATGCCGCTGTCCAGGCAAGAGTGCTCATCGAACAAATTAAGATTTTTGCTTGTTTCATAATATTGAAATCTATCATTAAACTATTGGATTCTATAAAAATAGGTATTTGTCTCTCTTTAAACCATTGTAAACAATTTTCAATGAATTGACAATCACCCGTTTTAATCGTTGGATCAAATAAAAGACATACCCTTTTTCCTGAAAAATCGATTGTTTTAAATAAATCTAGGTAATATTCTTCTTCGATAAAATCAGGACGACCTTTGAAATCATCTAACCGTATATGAATAACAATATTGTATAATTTTTCAGGCAATAAATGCATATCGTCTATTAAATCACGCATTAGAACTTTCTGTTTTAAATCCGTCTGAACATAATGATCATGTTTGTGTTGTTCTATGTAGTTCAAAATAAAGGATTTATATTTCAAATAGATATGACCAAATTGAAAATAACCTTTCAGTCTAATATTAAAGTATTCTAATTTCTTTTCTATTAGATCTAAAAAATTCTCATCGTTTATAGTGATTGTTTTCTTGACATAGAGGCCATGTCCGTTACTTATATTAATATACGCATTACTTGTTAATTTTGATAAATCAATCGTATGCTTTAAATAACCGAGAGTATTATATCCCATACATCTATTATTATTTATAGCTTGTTGTAAACAATTTTCTAGAGAATTAGCCTTTATTATATCACCACCCTCATAATCTAATCCCGGATAATAAGTAAATTTATCTGCTGATTCAATAAAATCTTCCTGTAAACAATAAGACAGAGAGGGATTTTTTATGTTAATCACCGCAGATGCAAGATAACGGAAAATTGCATTTCCTAATCGTCCGTCTGGAACAAATACTATTTTATTTTTACATGGTTGTTGTACTAGTGACACCTCCATATTTTTCTAATATAAATATTATAAACAACTATTTTTTATATTATAAAAAACTTATATTATAAAAAATTAATCTCTTAAGGATTGTGTGCGTTCACGCCATCGCGCAATATCTTCCGGCTGAATGGAAATACGCAGGTTACTCATGCATTGTTCAGGGCTATCGTAGAAAAGATGATTGGGATTGGAGTTTGGTAAATCATACTTGGAAGTAATGACAAATCCATCACTATCGCATGTACCAGTTGCATCTACCATCTTATACAAAGCTCGTTGAGCTGCCGAACCGACTGTAAAAGAATATTTCACTCCAGTGACTGCATTGCGAATATACGATTGCGGTTTATTTGACGGATAATAGCGGCGCTTACCAACTTTCTTGGTGGTCTTCTCCAGAACATTCTCTTCATTGTAAGTTTCAAATTCATAATTGTCCATATCGGCCGACATGATTGTATGATGTTTACTATACTTATTTATTGTTATATATATTTAAATTGTTTATATAAATATATATAGAAATGTCTAGCGATGATATAACGATTTCATGGATAAGGCATGGCGAATCAATGGCTCAAATGATGGAAAATGCTATTGATGATCAATATAAAAATGAAAATGACAAGCAAGATTTTCAGGAATATAGAATTAAGGTAAAGACAGAAGAAATAGAACAGTATAGAATTGATGATTTTTCTAAAAAAATAAAAGAGGCATATGACGCGTTCAAACAATCAAAAGAAGATAAAATCGATATAAATAAACAACTTGTATTCTGGGATAAAACTAAGGATGAAGTAGTAAATAATTTCATAAATGATAAAATATTTGATGAAGGAGAATTAGTTGATTTTGCATATGAATATGCAAAATTGACCCCAGCCTCATGGTTTTTGACACCGACCTTAACTTATGCCGGAAAAATGCAAGCTGAAAGATTAGGTATTACTTATATATCTAAAAAATATAAGGCAAATAATACTTTGTTTATTTGTTCGCCCACTGTTCGCACAATTATGACTGCATTATATGCTTTACAAAAATCTGGTATAGAAATGCCGACGATTCATATTGTCCCTTATATCAATGAGAAAGGAATGGATACTTATTATCTAGATCGAGCAAATGCGGGTATACCATATGAAATTATTGATGATGTTATAGAGATGATTAAAAAATATATAGGTATTGAAAATATACATGTAGAAACAACAAATTATATTGAAACCGCAAAGACTGCATTAGAAAAAAGAGAAAATATTTATCTAGGAGATTTTATTGCAGCAAAAATACATATTAAAAAACTACTAGATGGTAAAAAAAAAGTAGCAGCATTTGTTCATGCTAATTTTATAATAAGTAGAATAGAAGAGGCAACAGGGTATAAATTTCCTAAAAAAGAATTTCCTATTAATTGTAATGTATATGACCTTAAATATGATGCAACTATACATCCTGAACCAATTGCATCAATAGAAGGAATATTAGCTTACAAAGGCGGTGTTCGCAAAGAAGGGATTATTGGTATATCAGTAGATATTGAAGAGAAACATATAGATTTTTCTAGTTTGAAAAAAGGTGAATTAAGAGGCGATATTAATAAAAAATGGATAAAATGTTATGATATAAAAAATGGTGATTACAAATGCGGCGATGTTCTTGGTTTAAAAGAACATTTTTCACAAAAAGGCGGTAAACGCAAAACAAAGCGCCGCAATAAGAAATACACAAATAAAAAACGACGAGTAACTAGGAAAAAAACAAAACGAAATTTACGCCGAAGAAGAAGATGATGCATTTTTCGCCAATTCATCTGTAAGCATTTTAATCTCCTGGTCTTTTCCTTGTAATAAATTAGTTAAATGAATAATTTGCGCCTGTTGTTGCTGTAAAACGCCGACAATTTGATCCATCGTTAATTGTTGTGGTGGTCCATCGCCTTGTTTTATAGTAATAGTTGGCATAGGATTATTTTGCTGATGTAATACATTCGCCTTGTCCATTTCTTTTTTCCTTTGTTTCTCTATTTCCACCATTTGTTTAATAACGTCTGGCTTCATATAAGAGCGGCCTTGCTCATAAGGTTTCAATAATTCTTCAATCCGATTCATATAAAAATCCCGTATATCTGGGTCTGGAATAAACATATCGACTGTTTTTGGTGTTTCTTTTGTAAATTGTGGATTAACATTACCTTCTAGAAGTCGGCGTTTATCAAATGTATTATGTGCATGAGAAAAGACTAAGATTGTTTTCATAGGGTCTAATTGCACAAACGGAATCGTATAATCTTTCAAGAAGGATTTCTCTTCAGCCAATGCCGCCGTATCCTCATAACGGGTTAAACTTAAGAGTTTTTTCTTAAAAGCAAAAGTACCGGCCGTGGAATGTGATTGTTTATAGGGTCCAAATTGAAACATTTTTTGAATATGTTTGAAATAAATATATATTTCACTACTACCTGCGCATAATGCACTGGGTGTTTTTACTAACATATTAACTGCATGGGATATTCGTTCTGGCGGATAGTAATCATCATCGTCCATATAGACAATTATATCTCCACAAGTCTTATCGTGCATTAGATTTCGCTTTTTTCCTAACAGCATTTTCTCATTATAAGCAAAATATTTGACTTGCGGAATATGTTGTACCAAATCGCCAATTTTATCGGTTCCATCATCAATAATAATCCATTCTATTCTATCTTTAGGATAGTCTTGGTGTTCAAAACATTTGATCATGTAAGGAATGAATGGTCTTCGATTAAAAGTGGGTGTACAAACACTGACAAAAGGTAATAGAGGTGCTTGTGAAACAGGTGCAGTAGCCTGTGCCGTTACCGTTTCTTTTTTAACATTCTTATTCTTATTTTTCTTACCCATTAATTAATATAATCCATTATCTTTTATATATTAATTAAAATAATTGTTTGGAAAAATATTTCCATATTGTTTTCGCCACTAAGCACAAATAAACAACTCCCATAACACCGGCAACGGTTGCATCTAATTTATCATATGCTGCTCCGCAAACAAAAAACCCAAATAATATGACTAATGCTTTTACATTACAAGCCATTATATTTGCAACTTCTTTCCAATTTTGACTCATCGGATAAAAAAGAAGTGTACCCATTAGACGTAAATATATAATAGCCGCTAGACCGCCAAATAAACCCCACGAATAAAATAAGAAACCACCCCAAACGGTTATTTTCAAATCAGCTGCAGTTCCTGCCCCCAACGCTCCAAAGAATCCCGTACCAAGTGATATTAAACTAATCAAAATAGTGAACGGAGCTGCAATATAGATTTGAAAGGCATGATTTCCTAATGGACCATCTGGCGAAAAACTATCTAACCAGCCTTTCAAAAGAGCTCGATTACTTTTAAAACAACCCGCCACGCATTTTGCAAACCAATTTATTAACCGAGCAATTAACGGTAAGGCATTTAATTGTTCTTTAGTAGGTGTGCCTTTGATTGCAATCAAATTGTATGGAAAGTTATCCTCAAATACAGAGAATGTTCCTGTAGAAGTTTCTTGACAGTCAACTACATTTGATGCACCTTTTTTTTGCATTTGATATTTTTTTGCAGTATAAAAGATATCATCTGTCGGTAATATTATATCTAGTTCACTTCCTCGTGTTGTTAAGTATATAAAACTAGATCCAAATAACCCTACAAGCATAGTTAATAAGAAGAAAACAAACAGTGATTTAACAAATGCAACCCAGCTAGCAGGGTCTTTCCAATCTTTAGGAGGAGGAGGAGCAACCGGATTTCCTGAACTATCTACATTATTACCTGAACTATCTACATTATTACCTGAACTATCTTCTGTTTTATCTGAATCACTACTCTCCCAAAGAGATGTCATTTATATATACTTTATAAATAATAAATTTAAATTTATAAGAACTAAACAACATACGACAACCTAATCATGTATGTATAAAATTTATATAAATCTATTATATAAATGATTGATCATAAAACAAAAAAAAATATTGTAAAAAGAAACAGTAATACTAGGAAAAAAGGTCAATCAAGGGTAGATAAAAAATGCATGAGTGACGATGAAATGGGGCAAATATGTTCAACCGGTCAATACAGTACCTACAGAGGTAATTTCTATAAAAACAAAGATAATATTGTAAAGTTCAAACAGATCAAAGAATTATTTAAAAAAAACCCAAAGTACAGAGGATTAAAAACCTATAACGAAAAGTATACAGCATTCCTTAAACAAAATTTCAATGCCGGTGAAGTACCTAAATTGGTTGAAAAAGTAAAAAATGATTATTATACATATGTTAACGATGAATGGTTTAAACAAAACGATATTGAAAAGAAACAAAATTATTATGTGCAATATGATAGTTTTCGTATAGTGCAAGAACAGGTTTACTATAAACTTATTGATTATGTTGAAAAATATATCAAAGAAAATCCAAAAGATAAAAAAGCTATCGCCATCAAACATGTATACAAATCATTATCAACCGATACTACCAAACAGACTTTGAAACACGTTGATGCAGTCATTGATGAATTAGCTCGATTTGTTGAAGAAGATGATATTTATGGATTACTTGCTATGGTAAATTCAAATGAGACCATTTCATGGTGTTCGCCTATTCAGTGGTTATTACGTCCTGACGAGAAAAATGTAAAACAATATATTAGTCATCTAGATAATGGTCGCTTGGGTATATACGATTATGGTATTTATATGGATCTACCCGGCGACGACGCAGAAACAATAAAATATAAACATTTAGTGCGAAAAGAATATAAACATTATATTGGCGAAGTATTCAAAATCTTGCTAGGCCCGAGTAAAGCGGCCAAATATAACCCTCAAGATATTATTGATGTAGAAATAAGTATGCTTCAAGCAATGGGATGTGATTCAAATATTAAAAATGATCCAGATTTTTATAATAAAATTAGTGGCCACGAATTAGAGACAAAATATGATCTCGATTGGACAACGTTTGCTAAAAAATTAGGCTATAAAGAAATACCTAAAAATATTGTAGTCACCGATTTAAATGCAATTAAATGTACTATGAAACTATTAAAAGAAAACTGGAAATCAACAGAATGGCAAACATTTTGGCTCTTTATCCAGTTTAAACAAATGATTCGTTTTGAAGATTCTATGAGGCATATTCACTATAATTTCTATAACAAATTCTTAGAAGGACAGCCAGTCCAAATGCCGTCCAAGATTTATCCTATATTTGCTCTCTCGCTTTTATTCAATACATTCTTATCAGAACAATACATAGAACATAATCATAATCCGCTTTATGTTAATTATGTAAAACATTTAGTAGACGACTTAAAGGAACTTTTTATTCAAAAGATTGGTATTAATACATGGTTATCACCTTCGACGAAAAAGGCGGCTTTAGACAAATTGAACAAATTAGTAATCACTGTAGGAAAACCTAATAATCTTCGTTATGATCCGTTATTCGATTATGTAGACAATGATCCGTTGTATAATGTCGGGTTACTTTTGCGTTGGAAGCATAAAAAATATATTGGTTTAGAAGGAAAGGATATTATAGATATTCCTGATTTCGATTGGAGTGTGTTCAAAATTACCGGCACACAATGTTATATAGTTAATGCGTATTATCGCGCCGATAGTAATTCCATATACGTTCCTTTAGCATATTTACAAAAGCCTTTTATTGATTTAGAAGAAAGAGGTTTAGAATATAACTCGGTGTATATTGGTTATACGTTGGGACACGAATTGTCCCACGCTTTAGACGAAAATGGAAGCAAATTTGATGCAGATGGAAATTTGAATAATTGGTGGACCGATGCGGATAAGAAAGTATTCAATGCTAAGATGAAAGACATTATTAAGCAATATGAAGTTTTTGCTGAGAGAGATGGAATTAAGTTTGATGCCACAATGAGTGTCGGCGAGGATTTAGCAGATATTTCAGGTTTAGCATTAGTTGAAGCCTATTTGTTAGATAATCAAGTTATCAACGATGAAACAACCATGCTGAAAAAAATGAATTTAGCGAAATTTTATATGAATTTCGCCATTCAGGGAAAACAGAAAATATATAAAAGAGCAATAAAAGCTCAATTAAAAATGAATCCACATCCTTTAGAAAAATATAGATGTAATTGTCCATTGGCACGTTTAGAATTATTTAAGACAATTTATGGAATTAAAAAAGGGGATGGGATGTGGTGGAATAATGATACAATTTGGTAATTTGCTATCTGATAATTTTCTATTTTTCTATTATGTTTAGCTATTTATTGTAATTGAAATATATAATATCCAAAAAATTTATATTTTTTTTTGTTTCATATATATATAAATGCCCAAAACACATCGTCGTAAGATTGCTAAGCGCTCCAAGACCGCACGCAGGAAGGTTGTTAAGGTAGCTGCTACTGCCGCCTCTGCTGCCGCCGGAAAGGCTGCCGCCGCCACCGCCTCTGCTTCTAAGGCTATGGGCAAAAACTTTACACGGGGTATGCAACGTGGTCTTGAACGCACACTCCAACGAGGTCTTCAACGAACTCTTCAACGCGGTATGACACGGGGCATGCAGCGCGGTCGGGAACGTAGCCGAGGACGCGGGCGTCAGTAGATTTTTACCCCCTTTTTCATCATCATATAAAATAATAATCATTTGATTATATTATTTTATTTATTAATTTATTAACGAGCATATGTATTAACGAGCATATGTATTAACGAGCATATGTATTAACGAGCATATGTATTAACGAGCA
>Ga0209353_10001613_pt1 | contig 12706 bp, 22 predicted proteins | sample LauGreSpBDMM15SD_2_FD_187561 | JGI IMG/M metagenome (GOLD analysis project Ga0209353, IMG submission 187561) | Freshwater lake microbial communities from Lake Michigan, USA - Sp13.BD.MM15.SD (SPAdes) (version 2) | ecosystem: Environmental > Aquatic > Freshwater > Lake | place: Lake Michigan...
TCTGTAAGCAGGTTAGCGTAACGCTTAAAGAACTCTGGGAAGTTGGTCATCTTCTTGCGATCAAACACTACCTTGTAAGACTTCAGCACTGTATGGGCACCCATGATAACCATCTCAGGTTCAAAGTTGCTCATCATAAAGCCAAGCCAGTTATCGGCACCCTTGTTAAAGGAATCCAAGTTGCCTGCCCGTTTTCCATCTTCGTAACGTGTACGGAGTTCGTAGCACAGGCTGGTAACCAGAGCGTATGCGGCAGACACTTCTTTGCTCTTGAAAGTGGTAACTTTGCCACTTAATACATCTGATGGATCTGGCAAGTCTGCGGCGTGTCGACGATGTGCCATAAACTTAATTGCCATACCTTCACCAACCAAGCCAGACACCATGTCTGTGTTAGCACTGTCTGGCATGTCGTCATCAATCATGTCGCTTACGAAACTCCAGGTACGTGGAGTAGGGAAGGCGCGATCGTGTTGTGTCGGTTCAAAGTTGTATAAGTCGCCTTTGAACTGCTTCAAGAAGCCAACCACCTGCGGGTGGATTGAATTCATAATAGCCCACTGTTCCCAGTCCTCAAAGTCCACACGGATTTCCAAGTGCAAGAAACGATTGGCCAATGGACTAGGCATACGATAGGTAACACCCTTATCGCCCATGCGGTTACCTGCGGCAATCATAACCACGTTCTTTGGCAGTGTATACTGTCCAACCTTGCGGTTAAGGATCAACTGGTAAGCCGCGGCCTGTACAGCAGGAGGAGCAGAGTTAAGTTCGTCTAGGAACAAGAAGACAACATCGAATTCGCTAGCAAACGCCTCAGTTGGCAACTCGCTTGGCGTGGCCCACTTCATAGTGTTGTCACCAGCACTGTAATAAGGAACACCCTTAATGTCAGTTGGATCCATCAAGGCCATGCGCAAATCTACCACAGTAGAGTTGGGCCATTCTGCGGCAACCTGGTTCACCATGTCTGACTTACCGACACCTGGAGGTCCCCAGACAAAGACGGGACGGCGCTTTGCAACAGCCCGACGCAAGATGGGTTTGCATTCGCTAATTTTAACGGTACGTGTTTCGACAGTAGATGCCATTATAAACTCCAGGTAATAATTTGTTTAAGCTTTAATTATAACAGGACTAGTAGACTCTGTCAACTACTAGTCCGTTGTATTTAGGCAACAGCAGTTTCTGCAACCACTGGCATAACTTGAGCGATAAACTCAGATGCATCAATGTCAGACTTTGACATTGGGACAGGCAACTCGACGAATTTAACATCGGTGCAACCTGCTCGCACCAGTGTACGAGTACGGCGTTTGTCGTTGGTATAACGAACAGCGCCTTTGCCTTTTTTGTCAGTGGCATAACCAACATGGGTAAAAGTCTCACCAGCAATAACTGATTCAACTGCGGCTTCAACTACAGCTTCTGCAACTGGAGCAACTGCAACAAGCGACATTGCCTGCAAAGCGGCACGGTCGGCAACAGCAGCCTTGGAACGCGAAGGACGAACACGGGTAGCAACAGCATTAACTTGAGTAGACATAATTTTCCTTAGTGTGTGTGTGTTAAATATATTGCAGAATCGTTCCGCAATATGTATACTATACTATAGATCCAGATCCTTGTCAACCTTTTAGTTGCCAAGTCCTAGTAAACGGGCAGTATCAGATGTGCTACGATTTGATCGGCGTGCAAAAACTTCTGCATCGGCCAGCAACTCGCTAATAGATCGTTTGTTAGCCTGCATGCCAGTACCACTTGGACCGTTTTCAATGCAGGAAAAGCGAACAACAGCATCCTCAATCAAAATTGGTGCATATTGCATTTGGAACATTCGTCCAATGCGACGACTTTCTGCAGTCAGTCCAGTAATATCGCGACTGTTTGCTCGGAAGTCCAGGACTTGTCGCTGACATTCGTGAAATGCCATTGGGATAAATTTATCTTCTGCCGCCTGGGCGGTAGAAATAGCAGTAATCGTAGCCAGTACCAGTGCAATTTTTTTCATATAACTCCAATTTGTGTGTTGAGTAAAACATTGCAGAACCCTTCCGCAATAGTGTTATTATACTATTGATCCAGATCCTTGTCAACCTGTTTTTGAGTCTTTTCGCGTCTTTTGTAGACTTTTTTGCTTTCCACAACTTTGGCCCGAAAAGGGCTGTCAGCATGGTACAGCTCAATAGCTCTACGCTTAGTACGCTCTAGTTTCAAAGTGATTGTAGTCCGTTTCATAGTATATGTATTATAGCGTAGAACGAGCCAAGAGTCAACCGTTTTTAGGGGTTTTTTGACTCTTTTTTACAAAAAAAGTGTTGTATTTTTGCAACAATTAGCGGTTTGCTAAGTCTCTTGCGTGTCTTAGCACTTGACTCATACGGCCAAAGTTTATACTGGCCAATTCTAGCAGTAAATCAACTGGCGTTGTTGCTATGCTGGCCATTCCAAATGCAATTTCTCCCATGTCTGAGAAGTATTTGGCATTGGGCCATTTAGTTTGTTTGAGTTGCCAAGCATCAATTAACAAGCATTCCTCACCTACACTGCGTAGGTCAATGCGTTTGGTCAAGCCAGGTTTATTTTGTGCAGTCAGCAGTTTGATGGCAATTGGCTCGTCCCATATGTCAGTGCGTTCAAACGTCCGTGCTATAGTATGGACTAGGAATGCTTCAACATCAGGTTGCAAATATGTTTTGCTAACGCCCTGCGCTTCAGATACCAATTCCCAACCTGCTTGAACATACGGTTGCCAATTCTGCATAGAAATATTTACCATAAGTAGGAATATGCAGAACATATTAAAAAATACACTTGCAGGCATAACTACTAGCCTTGCAATGGTACCAGAAGTGGTTGCCTTTGCTATCCTTGCTCACGTTAATCCACTAGTAGGACTCTATGCGGCTTTTATACTCGGACTATTCACAGCACTATTTGGTGGAAGGCCAGGCCTTATCAGTGGAGGTGCAGGTAGCCTTGCAGTGGTTTCAGTGGCATTGGTTATTGCGCATGGTGTACAGTATTTGTTTGCTTGTATTATTTTAATGGGATTGATACAGGTAATGTTTGGTATGTTTAAACTTGGCAAGCTGATTAAACTGGTTAGTCCAGCAGTCATGACAGGCTTTGTCAATGGACTTGCATTGGTAATCTTTACAGCACAGTTCCATCAGATACCAGAATCTGGCGTGCCACTGTACACAATGCTTGGACTGATTGGTCTGACCATTATTGGAGTAGTTACCGCGCCAATGCTTACTCGACATATTCCTGGGAGTTTATTTGGTATTGCGTTGACTACCGCAGTTGTATTATTGTTTGGATTAGATACACGCTTGATCAAGGATGTGGCTGAGGTGTCTGGTGCGTTCCCGACGTTTGCTTGGCCCAACGTGCCAATGACATTGGACACACTAAAGATCATTGCACCTTACAGTTTTGTGTTAGCTGGCATTGGGCTAATTGAAACATTACTAACTGCAAACTTAGTTGATAAGACCATTGGAGGAGTTAACCAACCCAATAAAGAAAGCATGGCCCAAGGTGCAGGTAACGTACTGACTGGTTTGTTTGGCGGTATGGGTGGGTGTGCTATGATTGGACAAACTGTTATTAACTTGGAAGCAGGCGGACACCAACGTTTAGCAGGTGTAGTAGAGGCCCTGTGCATATTGGCCTACATCTTGTTTGCCAGTGTTGTTATTGAAAGTATTCCACTTGCAGCCTTAATAGGTGTCATGTGTGTTGTATGCTATCACACGTTTGATTGGGCTAGCTTAAAACTTAAACAGGCTGATTCGGCAGTTATGTTAATTGTCACAGCCAGCACATTTGCGTTCAACTTGGCGTATGCTGTCTTTATTGGTATTGGTATTACTGCACTAATGCATTACTGGAACGAAGTAAAAGAAGACTAACCTTTGCCTTGTGCTTTGCGACTAATACCATCTAACCACAGCACAATATCGTCATTTACCAAACGAATTTCCATTGCATCTTGCTCGCCAAATATACGAAAGTAGCCAGCGCCGTGATAGTAAGGCCAATCTAGGTGTTGTTCAAGTCCTATTAGGTGACCAGGTTTAGGGCTCCACCCCGGGGGACATTGATATGACCAGTGCCTGAAGTGTGGCCTCATTAATTCCCAACCAAAATTTGTAAGGCGCAGGCCTTTTTGTTTGCCCGGTTGATAGTTTTTAAAAACCGTGTAGGGAGTTACTTTTGTGTTTTCCCAAATATGGGGCAACGGATACTGAGCTAGATACTCAGATATCTTTGTAGCTAGTTCCTTGCTCATTGATGCGTCTACCCTGTTTTAGTTCTACTACAGAAAAATCACTTGATTTAAACATCTTATTAAGACGGTCGGCAAGATTAAATGCGTGTCCGGGATTAGAAAAGCTCACCTTTTTATATTTGGGTCCAGGGTAGCTTACCAAACTATTTAAAGTACGTAAATTGATAGGCTTATCTTTATGGAACACTGCATAGATTGCATCGGCTGCAAGCACTTCTTCGCTTTTATATGTGCGAGGATCGGTATGTGTTAATATGATAGTTGGCTTTGGTCTGGACATGCACTTATTTATCAAAACTGATCCAATAAGTACGTATATTAAATGTAAGTTCTCTGCTTTAAAGTACGTAATCCGGTGCCATACAGCACTACACAGCTGGTTTCTTTGGAAGATTTATTAGTAATTACTATTGTCCAATCTTCAGTTTTACTTGCCCATAAAGTCATAAGGACTTCGTCGGTGACAAAACCTGTTGCAACAATCTGTTCATCGTTTCCAACTAATGCATCTCGAACTTCAGTTGTTGGACCACATGTAATTTTGCTATCAACACTAAATGCTTCCGCAAGCACTGGCAAGCACACTGACAATATATAAATTGTCAATGCTATTACTGCAATTTTAGTTATAACTGGCCGCCAGCCATTCGGTGTGTTGTTGAGCATTATCTGAAGCCTTCTGTAAATCATACTTACCACAGAACTTCATAAAATGCGGGCCTACAGATGGATTACGAGGCTTTTGTACAGCTTCTGCAATTGTCTGATCCAGCACATCTTTAATATGCGCAGGCTGTGCGTTCAGGTCAATGATGGCACGATTGCGTTCGTAATCATCACGCACCAAGTGTTCGACTCCTTCGTGGTCGGCCCAACGCTGAAGCATGAGATTATTCCACATGAAGCCTTTGTTATTACGATCTGCAAAGGCTTCTTGCAAGCCTACTTTATTTTTGGAGCCCTTTGTACGAACGCCAGGATACGCTGAGAAGATGTTATCGCTTGTATCGCCACGCATACATTTCTCAAACAGCAACCATTCTGGATCAGGTGCAGGCTTTACTTCTTTAGTTTTCTTATCCTTGATTGGCCTACCGCGATCATCAAAGTAGCCTTCATGTGTGGTCAGTGTGCCGCTGATGCCATTGAACAACTGGACATTGGGTGCGATCAGTTGTTCAAAGTCTGTGTCGCTTGACACGATCGTGTGGCGATCGCTTGGGTGCAATTGAATCCATCGTGCAATAAAATCATCGGCTTCGGTGACAGCATTTTTAAGTACAGTTACATTAGTCTTAGTACTAACGTATTCGTAAAATTTATCAAAGCTTTCCCAAAAGAGTTTCTCTTCTTCCATCTCTTTGGGAGTATGCTTGGCTCGACCCTCGGCACGATTTGCCTTGTATGGCAGATACGCATCCTTACGCCAGCTTCGGCCCTCAAATGCGAACACGACATGCTTGTTGTCACGCTCTCTCCATTGCTTTAGGACAGATGCAAGAATAATGTGATAGCTCATTGCCACACGTTCTTCAGGATTGTCGGACCGAACTACATGGCGAGCTCGGAAGAATAAATTGGCAGCGTCGACTATTAAATAACTCATGTTTGTATTGTAGCAGATGCTACCCTGTATGTCAAGACTGATTACGAGTTTTTATGTTGGTTTCCATTCGGCCAGCATCGGCAATGAAATCACCTGCTGCCTGACCATCCATGCTTACATTGCGGCACATGTCCGTGAACCACTGATCCACAATGTCTTCTGGAGTATGGCCCATATATCCATTTTGTTGTAAGAACATTACAAATGCCGGATTCCATTCTAGTTCAAAATAACCTTGCTTTGGATTGCTTGGATCCACATGAGCAGCAATGACGTTGACCCACGGCTCAGGATTATTTTTCATTGACTTGGCAGTCTGCTTGCGTTTAAAAAGGTTCTTGATATAGTTTAGCATAGTAATAGTTATGTATCAGTTATAAGCTAGTTTGCTCTAAGGTCGAGGAAGTCTCCCCAATCAGTATCTTTACAATCATCCCTTGCGAAAGAAAAATAACTGTCGCGACGCCTATAATCGAGTTCTCTTAATCCTGCATTCTCTACGTTTAAAATAAATTCTGCTTTATATTTTTTTCGCATCATTGCAATTTTTCCTGTACTAAATGCAATGGGCCTAAAATCACTAGTTGCCAAGATATATTGAAAAAGCAATAACATATTAGGATGCTGGGGCCGCATGTCATCAAATACAATAATACCGCTATCGTTTAGTTTGTGTACAGAAATGAGGTTAAACATTGCCTTGTTAACTTGGTAGTTCCCTGCTGAAAGATCAAAATGAACTAAGTCGAATTTTTTATCTTGAACTTCCTCTATACTTTCAAACATCGTCATTGACGGTTTTGGTACCTTATAATGAGTTGCCAAGCTAGACCAATAATTTTCAAATTCTAATGGATTTGAAGGAGGCAAATAATAACTTCCTACTCTTTTAAACAGTACATTTTCTTTCCAAGGTGGAACATTATTTATATGCCAGGTATTGAGATGGTAATTATTTAAATAGATTGATGACAATGCAATTTCACCTTTGGCCGCCGCCGCAAGCTCTTTGGTATATAAGCAACTATCTACTAGGGTCCAGTCAAATGACTCGGGGCAATTGTTAATTCTACTTATTTCTTCAACCACAAACGGAAGAATGCCAAAATAGCTACCAAGATCTAATATGTGTTTTGGTTTCTTAACATGTGCAAGTAAAGTGAACAGGACTACATCAGGCCAATGAAAGTTCAACACCACGTCAGGCCTATAAAACGTGAAGTGATCAAAATTTTTAAGACCATCTTTTACAAATTCTGCGGTTAAGCGAGGTATTACAAGTGTCGGTGCAATGTTGATATTATTCTCCATTGAATAAGTTGTCCTCTCGATTCTTAATTTCAACTAGAACATTATCTCGCCATTCGTTTGATTCTCTGTACCAATTGGTTCGTTCATCACTTGTTCTGAAACAAGCAACGCAAAAGTCTTCGTCAACTTGACAAACTCCTTGGCAAGGATTTGTTGAATTTGCATGCTCCATGCTATTAACCGTGTCTGTCATTATAATCTTCCTCATGTTCATATCTAGTTGGCTTTGGTTGAAAAAGAGCTGCAAGCTTCTTCCCCCATGATGGTGTTTTTTCAACCGGTTTGCTTTTAAACAGGCTTGCTGGTTGATATCCAGCTAGCCGTAATGTTTGCACCCTATAGTCAGTCCCGCATACTTTACAATCTTGTGTTAATAGTAAAGTAGAAAATGAATTGCTAGCATTGCAAAGATGCGACCATGTATCTGGCATAATACTATATATCTATTAAATTGAAGTTGAAGTATTCTTATTACGAAATTCTTCTACATCTTTAATTGCAGAATGTAAGGTTTCTGCATAGTTAAGGGCCTGCTGCCTTGACATATGAATAGAAGCTTGATATTCAATGTAGCCTTTGGTAAGCAGTGTCCAGATGATTTGAAAGCGGTTCAGTTCCCACCACTTAGACTTTTGCGTAGTATATGTAATGACTGCAACGCCAGTGTCATCTGCTTCAATGTCAACAGTGTGTGAGCACTCATCGCTGCCACATTCACACATAACTTTATACATCTTGCTGGCACCCCAATCTTTATAAAGCATGATACCTTCTGCTGATGTTTGTGCTTTCATTGGATCCCCTCCTGTGTAGCCTGTCCCGTACATTACTTGCCCCAACCGTTTGACCAAATGTCTACGTGCAGTCTTGGGCTATAACGATAGCCCCTTGCAAGTGCTTCATCTGCAATGTGCCTTGTATTTGAAAAATATGCTTTGTCTGTGCCGCCCACAGGCATCACATAAACTTGTCCGCCAAAGCCTGCTGCACGATATTCGGCTACTGCTTTATCAACTTCGTCAAAGTCCATGATGTTATCAATTACAAACTTCAAGTACGTGTGTCCAAGTGCTTGATACTCTACTACTACATCTGGCTTGATAGCATCCGCCCACTTCTCACCACTTGCACTTAACTTGGGACTTACACTGAATGTTAAGTAGTCGCGATCTCTACCAAATCGTGTCCACTCTTCAAACAGATATGTGTTGAATTCTTCATGTATCGACTGGGTACCATTTGTTTCAAATGTTAAATTATGCAAATCTGCCATACGCGGATTACTTAACAATGCAGGATAAAGTTGTTGCCAACCCAGCAGTGGCTCACCACCTGTGATAACCAAGTGAACATCGTTGCCATTCTTCTGCACCCACTCATGATTAGGGGTTAGTTCAAGCATAGTATCAATACTTTGTTCGACACTGTAGCTAGGGCTTAGATGCTTAAACGCAGGATGCCAGCTGGCATAACTATCACATCCTGTTGTTGCCAATGGCAAGTCATTAAAGGTTGGATACAGGTGTACCACTTTGCCAATGTCATCTGGCTCAGTAGTCTTCTCGCCTGCAGGCAATCCAAAGCCTGGGCATTTGAAGTTGCAACCAAACGTGCGGAAGAACACACTAGGTACGCCAACAAAGCGACCTTCACCTTGTGCGCTATAAAATACTTCACTTACTTTAAATTCATTCATATATGTTTGACCATTTCTTTAGTTTCTCAACCTTGGCTAACTTTGCAGCTTCGAGGCCTTCACTTGTTACAATACCTTTTAATTGTAACAGATCTACCATGGCAAGTAAATCACCAATTTCGCCTTCTAGGTGCTGTGCATTAGTTAGGGGTTTACCGGGCTTGATGTTATCCAATCCAAAGCGATTGCACTTGCTAACTGCTTGTACTACTTCTGCACACTCTTCGCTGAGAATGTTCATAATTTCATATAATTTATTGTCCATTTTTAAAATCCATGTGTGGTGCAATATCATTGTCAAAAAGTTGAGCCATCTGATTCCAAAGTGCTTTTGCTTCATCATCAGTTATGCCAGCTTCAAACATTCCGCCGTGAGGTTCAGATCCTCCTTTGCGAAGTCCGTAATCATGTCTAAATGTATAGCACATGCTTGTGATAATCTGTAATCTATTTTTCATTATACTTCCAACACAATATCAGGGTTCCAGCCCGTGTCTTCGCTGTAGCCATCGTTTTCGTAACCACGTGGGTTACATACAATCCTAGTCTCACCAATCCAGTAATCAAAACAGTGATGAGTATGTCCATGTGTCCACAATTTAATTTGCGGATGATCTAGGATGAACTCGCTCAACTCACTATGGTAACCACCGTTCATCAAGTATTGATCTTTGTACATGACATGAGCACTTTGGAAGCTGGGGCTATGATGCCCAACCACAACAAACTTGCGATCATGTTGTTCAGCCAACACACTTCTAAAGTACTGCAATGTACGTGCATGGCGATCTGCAACATCTCTAGCACTCATTGGTGCATAGTTACGCTTATCGTTTTTAATGATACGGAAGTCGTTCATCATGCCTTCAATGGCATGCATGGTCATTGGATCGCCTTTGTTCATGTCTGTCCACAGTGTGGCACCAATGAACGTTACATCATCAATAACTTTAGTATCGTGCTCTAAGAAGTACACATTGGGATACTTGGCACATTCTTCGCGCAGGTAATCAATGCCAGCATAAAACTTACCGTTATAGAACTCGTGATTACCAGCAATATAAACCACATGCGGGAAACTAAAAGAACAACGCTTTAAAAAGTCACGAAATCTCTGCGCCGCTTGTTGGCGTCGACCAAGGCCGGTGCCATTGGCAATTGCCGCTTGATCAGCAGTATTATTAGGTTCTGGATGGTCGTGCAGATCTTGCGCAATCATAATGTCGCCACCTAAAATTAGAACATCGCACTTGTCAGTGTTCGTGATATTGATATCGGAGAACTCTAAGTGTAAATCACTAACCAGTTTGATCTTCATCGCTGCCTTCTAATTTAGCTAAGGAGTTAAGCCCGTTTACAGGGATACCATCTTCATCAACAATTGCAAAGCCGTCAAATACAAAACCGGCGCCTTTACAAAAGTCTTCAAATGCTTGTAATACATCGTCTAATGTTCCATGATTGTGTTCTAACAATAGACTACGTGTACCATCATTATAACATATAATCCAATCGGGGTCAAGTGAATCAAACCCTTTTTTTGAATTATTTCGCATTGAATCAATTGCCTTTTGCCAAGCATTATTTTTCATTGGACCTTAATGTATCGTTGATTGTAGTAATGGATCTGATCAAGTCAACGTTTATTCCAGACTTAACTAGGGCCGCTTCGAATGTTCTAACATCTTTGGGAAAGCATTTGCCACCAAAGCCTGGTTGGCCATCGAAGCCTGGCACGGTCCAATGACTAGTTCCAAGTCTGCCTTCGTGTTCTAACAGTTGTTGTACAACATTGTATGACGCACCTTGTGCTTCGCATAGCTGTGAAACTTGATTGGCAAAGATAACTTTCATTGCTAAAAATGTATTTGTAGATAGTTTTGCTATCATGGCTTCTAGCGGTTCAGTGATAACAATCATGCCAGGAAAGCTAGAAAATAGATCACTGAATTCTTTGGCGTCGCCGCCAAGCACAACCATTGCAGGCTTCAATGCATCAAATTGCCAAGTTGCCTCTCTAATGTATTCGGGCCATACAATCAAGTCAGTTCCAAAAAACTTGATTAGCTTTTGTGTAGATTCTACACTTGATGTACTACGAAGTATAATCTTACCTTGAAAACCTTTTTCAACAGCTTCGTTAATTGCCGCATCAACATTGGCTGTTGAGTTCTCTGGTATTGGCAAAGATTCGTCTAAGTTGGTGTTTACACAGACAATTAAATATTCTGCATGTGACCAATCTTCATCCTTTACAAAAATTGCTTTTGGTGGATCATTGAAGATGATGTTCAATTGTGGATTGTAGTTTTTTATGAACATTTCTGTTGCTTGGCCAACCACGCCAGCACCTTGGATAATAATTTTAGTCATGTATTTCTTTTATTACAAAATTTGGATACTTTTCAATACTTGCGTCAAGTAGTGTTTCAAGTTTGTCTGTGTCAATCCAACCTTTAATAACAACTAATATTTTTCTAAAGTTTGGATCATAATCTGCACCGTGCAAGTAATCTTCGTTGTTCCATGCAAACGTATTTGTATCATCAGGTAGCTTTACATAATGCCTATCTGACAACGGAATATCTTTAGTGTTTGGTTTGTACTTGGTTGATGAACTTAACCAAAATGTTTCTTTTGGATTTTTATCATCTAACATTAAACGAATCTCTGTTGGGAAATGCATTACTCCATCAAGCAAAGGAGGCATGTTGCCATCGTAGTGAGCAATGATGGCAGTGTGTGAACTCCACATTCTAACAGATCGTATTCTAACAAACGGTAAAGTATCTAATATAGACTTTAGATACTTTGGCTGTGTGGCTGCTAATTCTGGGCAGACCTTTGTTCTCCAGGCCGCTTCACCTAACAGTTGTGCGTCTTCATATAATGCTAACCCATCCCACTGCGTATGATCAAGGCTTGGTTTGGTTGTTCCCATTGCACCGCGGTCAATTAGTTGTCGAGCAACCTTTTCCTTCTCGCTGTTCCACACTCGCCAAAACTCAGTGTCCGAATCTAATTCAAACTTGGGCAATGCAAGTGGCAATGCAACAATGCCCTTGTACTTTTCATTGAGTCTTGGGCAGTCTGCAAGATTAATAAGAGTTTCTAGTCCCATCTTATTCCTCTAGTAAGTGTCGTTTATCCTTGACATTTTTAAATTCTTCAGCAGATGCAAGTTCTGGCTTCTTCTTTAAGATAGTGGGCCAGAGCTTGCTTAGTTCGGCATTTAGTGCCAGGTAAGGATGTTGATCTGCGGTAATATCAGAATCTGCAACGATTGCATCGACTGGACACTCTGGAATACAAACACCACAATCAATACACTCGCTTGGATCAATTACTAGAAAGTTGGCACCCTCTTTAAAACAATCAACGGGACACACATCTACACAATCAGTATACTTGCACTTGATACAACTCTCAGTAACTACGTAAGTCATTTTATATTTTCCAATTCGATTCGATATATCCTTTGTCATCTGGCTTATTGCCAGTGAGGCCCAACATACCGCGATAGGCTTGCCATGCCTCTTGTACCATTGGGTCTTGGTGCCCACCCGTTGGCAGTAAATCAGCCCATACACATGCTTCTGGCATCATATTTCTATATGTGCCAAAGTTGCGAGGCTGGTGAATTTTACCTTCACGGAACAATACACTTGCTACACCCTGACAGGCAGCTTCGTCTAGTCCTACCAAGTAGTTATCTCGATACATGTACTCGTTAATAATAGGAACCAATTGTTCTTGTGTTTCAAACCGTGTTCCAGACACAATTACAACAACA
>Ga0209353_10001625_pt1 | contig 12684 bp, 10 predicted proteins | sample LauGreSpBDMM15SD_2_FD_187561 | JGI IMG/M metagenome (GOLD analysis project Ga0209353, IMG submission 187561) | Freshwater lake microbial communities from Lake Michigan, USA - Sp13.BD.MM15.SD (SPAdes) (version 2) | ecosystem: Environmental > Aquatic > Freshwater > Lake | place: Lake Michigan...
ATGCACGTGAAAGATATTTATTAAGACGCGAGGGGGAAGAGGTTTATTTGTTTGAAGATACAATGCCTGCGCAAGCAAAAAAATGATAAAGAAGGAAAGGTATTTACATGTGCTAAATTATTTTCAGCAACAAATGCCGATTGCTGAAACGGAATTAACTTACGAAAGTCCATTTCAATTATTGGTCGCTGTTATTTTATCAGCACAATGCACGGATAAACGCGTTAATGAAACAACGCCATCGATTTTTAAAAAATTCCCTTCACCGGAGACCATGGCGCTTGCGCAATTTGATGACTTATTTCCTTTGGTTAAAAGTATTTCCTATCCAAACAATAAAACGAAGCATTTAATTGGGATGAGTCAATTGTTGCTAGCCAATTTTAATGGCGAAGTGCCTATGACCATTGACGCCTTGGTTACACTTCCCGGAGTGGGTCGTAAAACGGCCAATGTAATTACGAGTGTCATAGACAAACAGCCCAATATGGCAGTGGATACGCATGTTTATAGGGTGAGTAGACGCATTGGGTTAGTACCAATGACGGCAACGACGCCCTTGGCTGTCGAAAAAGAATTAATCAAAAATATCCCAACGCATCAAGTACATACCGCACACCATTGGCTAATATTACATGGCAGGTACACTTGTTTGGCAAGAAGTCCAAAGTGTGCATCATGCGGCATACTTGCATTTTGTAAAGAAGGTGCTAAAAACAAAAAGGCTTCCTCCGAATAATCGGAGAAAGCCTTTTAAATGTTAATGAGGTATTGTTAGAATAACTTTTCTATCTCAGCTACTAATTCATGTTTTGCAATTGGGCTACCCATGATTCTATTAAATCCTTTTGCGTCAATAAAATATTTATCTCTAATAATTTTAATCAATTGTCCATTATTAATTTCAGGAATTAATACGGTTTCAAAATTTTTCAAAATCTCACCTAAGTTTTTAGGGAAGGGACGCATATATTTTATATGTGCATGACTGACATCTTTCCCTTTATCTTGTAATTCTTGTACTGCACTTTTAATGGTACCGTAAGTGGATCCCCAGCCTAATACCAATATTTTTCCTTTCTCTTTTCCGCTATCAATGGTTTGCAAAGGAATGTAATCAGCAATTTTTTCCACTTTTGCTTCTCTCGTCTTCACCATGAACTCATGGTTATCTGAATCATAGCTTATATTACCAGTTTCCGCTTGTTTTTCCAAACCACCAATACGGTGTTCTAATCCTGGTGTACCAGGTATCGCCCATGGTCTTGCTAATTTTTCATTTCTTTTATATGGAAGGAATTTTTCTTCCCCTTCATCTAAACTTGTTTTAAAATGCACTTCAATTTTAGGTAGATCACTTGCATTAGGATATTTCCATGGTTCAGCACCATTGGCAATATAGCCATCACTTAATAAAATAACTGGTGTCATGTGCTCAATTGCAATACGCACTGCTTCAAATGCCATTTCAAAACAATCACTTGGCGTTGCTGCTGCAATTACAGGAATAGGTGCTTCCCCATTACGTCCATAATAAGCCTGCATCAAATCACTTTGTTCTGTTTTGGTTGGCAAACCTGTTGAAGGGCCACCTCTTTGAATATTGACAATAACTAAAGGAATCTCTAACATCATGGCTAAACCCAAGGCTTCAGTTTTCAAGGCCATACCCGGACCAGAGGTGGTTGTTAAACCAATAGATCCACCGTAGCTAGCACCAATGGCCGCAGAAATACCAGCAATTTCATCTTCCGCTTGGAAAGTACGAATACCAAAGTTTTTATACTTACTTAATTCATGTAAAATATCAGTAGCAGGCGTAATTGGGTAGGATCCTAAAAATAATGGAAGACCACTTTTTTGTGATCCAGCAATTAACCCCATTGATAAAGCTTGGTTACCCATAATACTACGGTAATGACCAGGATCCATTTTAGATTTTTCAACCTTGTATCTTGTGGTAAATAATTCAGCAGTTTCCCCATAAAAATAACCCGCTTTTAGTACATCCACGTTACTATTAAAAATGGTGGGCTTCTTGCCAAACTTATCTTTTAAAAATTCAATAGTTGTTTCCAAGTTTCTATTGTAAATCCAATAGATTAAACCTAGTACAAACATATTTTTCGCACGGTCTCTTTCTTTATTTCCTAATTCAGTATATTCTTTTAAAGCTTCACGTGTTAATTTGGTGACGTCTACTTTTACTAATTCATAACCATCTAAACTGCCATCTTCCAAAGGATTCACACCATCAGTGTATGCTGCTAATCTTAAATTTTTTGTATCAAATCCTTCCAAGTTCGCAATAATCTTTCCCCCTTTTTTTAATCCCTTTAAATTTACTTTTAAGGCAGCTGCATTCATAGCAACTAAAACATCACAAACATCACCAGGAGTATAAACACGATTCGAACTAAAGTGAATTTGAAAACCACTCACCCCAGGAACGGTTCCTAATGGCGCTCTAATTTCTGCAGGGAAGTCAGGGAAAGTAGCTAGGTCAATACCTAATAGTGCGGTATTGTTAGTGAATTGCTGACCTGTTAATTGCATACCGTCTCCGCTATCACCAGCAAACTTTATTACCACATCCTGTAAAACCACTTCATTTTGCATATAATCTTAAATTTGAGCACGAAGGTACAAATCGTCGGCTTAAAATGGCTATTTTTTGACATTTTATTCTGCTTTTCTAAACTAACTTCGCGCCTTCAATCATAGCCCTTTATGCACTTTCCCCTAGTTTTTTATTGCTTCACCGCTTTTTTAGGAAATATTAGCCCTTTTTTAGATGTTAAATTAGTGGGGGTGCCTCCTGAAAGCGTGTTGAATAATGGGGGTTCTGTAAGGGAATTAGCACATTTTGCTTTTTTAGCTGATGGGCCATTTGCTGGTTTAGGGAACTTTAGCTAAGCGTAGTAGTTTAGCTATTTAATTAAAACAATTGTGTATTTTTGAATCATTAATAAAATCAATTAATTATGGCAATGTTTAAATCAAGTAATCCAACACTTACTGCAAAAATTTTTGATAAAAGTTTGCATGAAAATTCGAGTGCATTTGGCGTCATGAGTATTCGTGGCACGATGAATAAGTTTGGATTTTTATTATTGATGGTGATGGCTTCGGCGATGTATGTTTGGAATGTTTATGCGGAAGGCAATGTGTCAACAGCGACCACTTTAATGATAGGGGGTGCTATTGGCGGTTTTGTTTTAGCGATAGTGATGATGTTTAAACCTACTTGGGCTGGTTATATTGCCCCAGCCTATGGTATTTTAGAAGGTTTGTTTATTGGTGGTATCAGTGCGTTTTTTAATGCAATGTTTCAAAAGTCATATCCAAATATTGTATTGCACGCGGTGGGATTAACCTTAGGGGTGGCATTAGCGATGTTTTTATTATACAATTTTAGAGTGATCAGTGTTACCAATCGTTTACGTTCCATTATTATGTCAGCGACCATGGGTATCGGTTTGTTTTATTTAATCGTTTGGGTATTGGGCATGTTTGGCGTAGATATGGGCTTTGCGTTTGATAGCTCTCCGTTAAGCATTGGTATTAGTTTGTTTATTGTGGGAATAGCTGCATTAAACTTGCTTTTAGATTTTGACTCCATTGAAAAAGCTGCCGAAATGGGGGCGCCAAAGTATATGGAGTGGTATAGCGCTTTTGGCTTGTTAGTTACTTTAGTATGGTTATACCTTGAAATCTTGAGATTATTAACCAAGTTGAATTCGAAAGATTAATCGCAACCTGCTTTTATGATATTTACAGTCCCGGGTAGAACACTCGGGACTGTTTTGTTTTCTAGCTGCCTACTTTATTGGGAAGCAGTAACACAGATGCGTTGACTTATTCAATGAATTCATTTTTTAGCTGTTATTAAAAATGGTAAATTTGAATTACAACCCAGTATTCCATGAATTTTAAGCGCGGAAAATTAGACAATGACCAGCTGATTCATTTTTATCGTTCTTTGCTATTGCCAAGAATGATAGAGGATAAAATGCTTGTGTTGTTAAGGCAAGGAAAAATTGGCAAATGGTTTAGTGGTATTGGCCAGGAGGCGATTTCGGTAGGCGCCACCTTGGCCATGGAGAAAAATGAATGGATCATGCCTTTGCATCGAAACTTGGGGGTATTCACTTCGCGAAATATGCCCTTAGCCAATTTATTTAATCAATGGCAGGGAAATGCATCAGGTTATTCTAAGGCGCGGGAACGTAGTTTTCATTTTGGGAATAAGGCACATTATATATGTGGTATGATTTCGCACTTGGGTCCGCAATTGGCCATTGCTGACGGCGTTGCGTTGGCCTATCAACAAAGAGGACAATTAAAAGCAACACTCGCATTTACGGGTGAAGGAGGAACGAGCGAAGGCGATTTTCACGAAGCATTAAATGTAGCAGCTGTTTGGGGACTTCCTGTTATTTTTTTAATTGAAAATAATGGGTATGGATTAAGTACGCCCACCAATGAACAATACCATTGCGAGTATTTAGTTGATCGTGCAAAAGGGTATGGTATGGAAGGTATACGTATTGATGGAAATAATATTTTAGAAGTTTATCATACCATGCAGCGTGCTAGGGAATATTGTATTAATACGCAGAGGCCTTATTTGATTGAGTGTACCACTTTTAGGATGCGTGGCCACGAGGAAGCGAGTGGTGTAAAATATGTTCCAAAAGAAATGATGGAACAATGGTCCCGAAAGGATCCCATTAAAAATTATGAACAATTTTTAGTGCAGGAAAAAGTGCTAACAGAAATGCAGGTGGCAACCATCCGCAATGAAATAAAAAATCATATTGATGCAGCATTAAACGAAGCAATGCAACCACAATCATTTGATTTTTCTATTGATCAGGAATTGGCTGATGTATATGCTTCTGAAGAAGGAGTCGCGATTACGCCGTATGAAAAACTCAATAACCCTATTTTAAATTCAAAGCGATTTATTGAGGCAATATCGGAAGCATTAAAACAAGCGATGGTTTTATATCCTGAATTAATTTTAATGGGGCAGGATATTGCAGAATATGGCGGCGCGTTTAAAGTAACTGAAGGTTTTGTTACCCAGTTTGGCAAACAACGCGTTCGTAATACACCCATATGCGAAAGTGCAATTGTAGGAGCGGCACTTGGTTTAAGTTTAGAAGGAATAAAGTCGGTGGTTGAAATGCAGTTTGCTGATTTTGTTTCGGTTGGCTTTAATCAAATTGTAAATAATTTGGCTAAAATAAATTATAGGTGGGGACAAAATGCAGATGTGGTGATTCGAATGCCAACGGGAGCGGGTGTTGGCGCAGGTCCATTTCATTCGCAATCTAACGAAGCATGGTTTACCCATGTGCCAGGATTGAAAGTAGTGTATCCCTCCAATCCAGTGGATGCAAAAGGATTATTGATGGCGGCTATTGCAGATCCGAATCCTGTTTTATTTTTTGAACACAAAGCATTGTATCGCAGCATTAGCGCGGATGTGCCAGATGAATATTATCAAATTCCAATGGGCAAAGCAAAGCTGGTCCATGAAGGTGACGACGCTTGTATCATTACTTATGGGATGGGGGTTATTTGGGCGCAGCAATACCAACAAAATCATCCAGAACTGGCCATCAGTATTTTAGATTTACGCAGTTTAGCACCTTTGGATCATGATGCGATTAGTGCAGTTGTAAAAGCAACAGGCAAGGTTTGTATACTTCATGAAGATAATTTAACTGGAGGCATTGGCGGTGAAATAAGTGCCTGGATTTCGGAACATTGTTTTACATATTTAGATGCACCCATTATGCGTTGCGCATCATTGGATACACCGATTCCTTTTAATTTGGAATTAGAAAAACAATACCTAGCCAATAGTAGACTAGAAGCCACCATGCAGAAACTACTCAACTATTAAAAAAGCCCCATCAATTTTATTCATTGAATTAAGTAAACAAGCCTACCCGTTTACGGGGTAGGCTTGAAAAAATCATAAGAGATCGTATTAACAACCCTTATTTTTCTAATTAGGGTTGTTAATACGGTACACTCTTAAAAAATTCCCACCCAATACTTTACTAATATCTTTATTGGAATAACCTCTAGCAATTAAAGCTTTTGTAAACACAGGATAATCCACCACTGTTTTTAATTCCTTGGGTGCTGAATTGATACCATCAAAATCGGAGCCCAATCCAACATGATCAACACCTACTAATTTTACAATATGATCAAAGTGTTGCATGAGTTGTTCTAGGTCAGGTTTGATATTGCCACTTTCATTTGGATATTTATCTGAAATCATCGTGAATGCATATTCGCGTTGAATACCTGTTGCTAGCAAAGAATCAATTTCATTTGCATGTTTTTTTCTAAAGGCCGCATCTTTTTTTGAAAAGTTACTATCCACAAAACCAGAGAAAAAATTTAAATGGATCACCCCGCCATTTTTTCCTATCGCAATAATTTGATCATCTTTTAAATTTCTTGAAACAGGACAAATGCTATAGGCATTGCTATGTGATGCAATAACGGGTTTGGTGGTTGTATTTATTGCATCCCAAAAAGTGGTTTCGCCCACATGCGATACGTCTACTATTATTCCCAGTTGATTCATGCGTTGTATAATTTCTTTTCCAAATGTATTTAGCCCTTTTTTACGGGTGAAGTTTGGATTTTTTTCATCTGCGTGTGAGCTTGCCCAGCTCGGTGAATTATTCCAGGTAAGTGTCATGTATCTAACACCACGTGCATAAAAAGTATTCAACTTATTAATATCATCTTCAATCATATGACCACCTTCAACGCCATACTGTGCAATAAATTTATTTTTCTTCAATGCGTCTTGAATTTCTTTCCAAGTTTTTGCTACCACCATTTTATTCCGATTTCTTGCAGCAACAGCATCTATTGTATCCATTTCACGCATCGCCCAAGCATAGGGATTTACTTTTTCACCATCACACCAAATGGAAAATAATTGATAATCAACGCCGCCTTGCTTAAAACGCGCCAAATCTGAATGATTTATTCCCCTCAAATCCTGATCTAGGCTTACTTTTTTCTCGATACAAGCAGTCACACAGTCATTATGGGCGTCAACAAGTACTGAATTAAAATGGATCGCCTGCGCGCTTGCACTAGCTGAAACGAGGAGTAAAAGGGCGGCTAAATATTTCATACAATAGGATTGTTTTAATTGACAACTAAAATAACTATTTTTGCCCACAGAAAAACGACTATGTTAGATAAATTAGAAGCCATACAAGCTAGGTTTGAACAAGTGGGCGTGGCTTTGACCAACCCTGAAATCATTAATAACCAATCGGAGTTTGGTAAGTTGAGCAAAGAGTACCGCTCTTTGGAAAAAATCATGCAACCTTTTGAGCGTTATAAAAGAGTTTTAGCGGATCATCAATTTGCCAAAGAGAGCTTAAATGGAGATGATCCTGAGATGCGTGAACTAGGCAAGCTTGAATTGCCAGCATTAGAGGACGAGAAAATACAATTAGAAAAGGACTTAACTAAATTATTAATACCTAAGGATCCGCAGGATGATAAAAATGCAATTATCGAATTAAGGGCGGGTACTGGCGGAGACGAAGCAAGTTTATTCGTAGGTGATTTATTAACCATGTATACCAGGTATTGTCAAAAGAAAGGATGGAAAGTCGCCATTGCGAGCGAGAGTGAAGGAACCGTCGGTGGTTATAAGGAAGTAATATTAGAAGTAGCGGGTGAAGATGTGTATGGCACTATGAAATTTGAAAGTGGGGTACATCGTGTGCAACGTGTGCCAAGTACAGAAACACAAGGAAGGGTGCATACCTCAGCTGCAACTGTTGCGGTAATGCCAGAAGCGGAGGAGGTTGATTTTGTATTGAATCCTGCAGATGTAAAAATGGAAACTTCCCGAAGTGGGGGTGCGGGTGGTCAGAATGTAAATAAAGTAGAGACCAAAGTGATGCTGACGCATATTCCAACTGGGACGGTGATTATTTGTCAAACTGAAAGGTCGCAGTTAGGAAATAGAGAAAAAGCCATGGGCATGATGCGTACTAAATTATTTGAGGAGCAGGTACGCAAGCAGGAAGATGAAATTTCGCGTCATCGTAAAACATTAGTGAGCACAGGTGATCGTAGTGCAAAAATTAGAACTTATAATTGGCCTCAAGGTAGGGTGACAGACCATCGCGTAGGGGTCACTTCTTATAATTTAGATGCGGTTATCAATGGTGAGATCGAAGAATTTATTGAAGCATTACAGGTAGCTGAGAATGCAGAAAAAATGTTGGTACAAAATTAATTTGTTCCCGCAATACTTTTTTCCCAATCCCATGCGGTGCGCATCATATCATCTAAGGAGTATTTAATTTCCCAGCCTAACTTTTTTACAGCGTAATCGTTGTTGGCATAAATTGCAACAATATCTCCTGCGCGTCTTGGTCCTATTTGATAATTTAGCGCAAGACCTGATACTTTTTCAAATGCTTTTATAGCTTCAAGTACAGTAATACCATTGCCTGTACCCAAATTAAAAATTTCACAACTCTTGGGCTGATTATTTTTTATTGAATATTGTAATGCCAAAGTATGTGCGCGAGCAATGTCGCAAACATGAATGTAATCACGGATGCAACTACCATCGCGTGTATCGTAATCATCGCCATACACTTGCATCGTTGCTAATTTTCCAATGGCAGTTTGTGTAATGGCTGGTACTAAATTTTGAGGACGACCAATGGGTAATTCTCCAATTGCATTGGATGGATGTGCGCCTACTGGATTAAAATAACGCAACAAAATAGTAGACAAAGATGCAACAAAAGCAGTATCCTTAATAATGCTTTCGCCCATTTGCTTGGTGGCACCATAAGGGGAAGCGGCAGGTTGTAAAGGGGTTTGTTCAGTAACAGGAATGGAATCCGGGTTGCCATAAACAGTACAAGAGGAAGAAAAAATAAAATGCATTGCATTGTACTTTACTGCCAACTTTAATAAATTCACTAAGGAGAAAATATTATTCTCGTAATAGGCCAAAGGCATTTCCACGGATTCGCCCACTGCTTTGTAAGCAGCGAAATGTATGACGCCGGTGATACTTGGATTTTCGGTAAATATGGATGCTGCTGCTTGTGCATTAGTTAAATCAATATTGTAGTTTTTTACTTTTTTACCAGTAATTTTTTCAATACCCGCCAATGAATTCTCGGATGACCTTGATAAATTATCAACTGAAATTACATTAAAGCCATTTTCAATTAAATCTACAATGGTATGTGCGCCAATATAACCACAACCACCTGTCACCAAAATTGTTTGCATGTTGAAAATTTAGTAAGCAAAGTAACGGAAAAATATCCTTAAGACATCGAGTTAGGTAAGGTAAAACCTACCGTTGTGCCCACATTTACGGTACTTCTGATATGCATGGTTTCCTGATGTGCTTCTAATATGTGTTTGCAGATGGCAAGTCCGAGGCCGGTGCCACCAATATCTCTACTTCGCGCATCGTCTGTTCTATAAAAACGCTCAGATAATCTTGGGATATGTTCCTCCGCAATGCCAATACCATCATCACTTATTTCAATCAACACTTTACCATCTTCCAATTTGTATACGCTGGCAATAATTTGGCCATCTATTCTTCCATACTTCGACGCATTGGAAAATATATTTACTAAAACTTGGTAAATTTTATTTTTATCAGCAAAAACAGTGGTGGGGGATTCACTTCCTTTTTTAAAATGGAATTGAATATTTTTTTTAAGGCCCTTTACGCTTAAGTTTTGCGCCACTTCATTAATTAAATCCTGAATAACAAAGGAATGTTTTAATATGGGATCTTTGCTTATTTCTAAATTAGTAATGGTATCAACATCATTTAATAACTGAACTAAACGCAAAACATTAGCTTGCGCTTGATGAACAAATTTGTCCCTTTGTGCAGGGTTGTCTATTTCGCCATCACTTAATAATTCAAGGTATCCTTGAATGGCAAAAATGGGTGTTTTAATTTCGTGCGACAAATTTTGTAGAAATTCCTTTCTAAATTCTTCATTAGATTGAAGCGTCGCAATTTCATTTGCTTTTTGAACGGCCCATGCTTCCACATCTTCTCTTACTTCATCCATTCCCTTTCTAGGTAGTATATATTTTTGGTAGGCCTCTTCACGTTTTGTTGCTTTTGTTTGTGCAATTAATTTGTAGATCAATTTTATTTTTCGATAAACAAAGAAATCTAAAATTTGATGTATTAATAAGTAAGCAAAAATAAAGCTGGTTAAAAAGTAACCCACCCAATAACGCCAATCATGAATGAATAAAAAAACACTAGTCGCAATAATGACAGATAGTAATAGCGCGGTTAGTGCCGCTAATTGCTTTGGAGATAAATTTTTTTGTTTAAACATGCACCTTTGCCTTTATATAGGCGAATACGAAGGTATCTATTTTGTAACTAATAATCGAATTTGTAACCCACCCCTTTCACAGTGGTGATACAATCAATACCTAGTTTCGCTCTTATTTTACGAATATGAACATCAATGGTGCGATCACCGACGATAACATCATTGCCCCAAACTTGGGAAAGTATTTCGTTTCTTAAAAAGACACGACCTTTTTGCGCTGCCAATAAATATAAAAGTTCAAATTCTTTTTTAGCTAAAATATATTGCACGCCATTAAGGGCTGTTCTGTATTGCGCAGGGTCAATGGTTAAGCCATTGGTGGTAACAATCTTTGAATCGCCAGCGGCAGGTTGAATTCTTCTGAAAAGTGCAGTGATGCGACTTATTAAAACTTTAGGACTAATTGGTTTCGATACAAAATCATCTCCGCCCAATTCAAGTCCTTTAATATGTGAATCCTCATCATTGAGTGCTGTCAATAATACGATTAGCGTTTTATCAAACTGTGAATTGCTTCTTAAGTATTCGCAAACTTCAAATCCGGTTCGCTTTGGCATCATTACATCTAAAATAATACAATCTGGTTCAAATTGTTTTGCTTTTTCAATGGCCTCACTTCCGTCACATGCCGTTGTAATATCAAATCCAGCCTTCATCAAATGAAAACTTAATATTTCAATGATGTCGGGTTCGTCATCAGCAATCAATATTTTTAAAGGGGTATCTGCCATAATTGCTACAAAAGTAATTCTTAAAAAGCACAACCTTCTTGTTGCTGATTATTATCAAATTGTTAACTAAATAACTTAAAACCTTAAGCCTTAAGTAGATACTTAATATATGGGTTGTGTAATTTTTCTCTACTCCAGGTAGTGGCTGGTCCATGACCGGAGTAAATAGTAAGGCTATCTGGTAAGGGAAAAATTTGTTCTTGGATACTTTTAACCAAGTCAATGGGGTTGCTTCCAGGTAAATCGGTACGGCCAACCCCATCCATGAAAATCAAATCGCCGCCAATGATAAAATCCTGATTTTCATTGTAAAAGCAAACGCTTCCAGGGGAGTGTCCTGGGGTAAGCAGTACTTTGAAACGATCCTCACCCAATGAAATAATTTCATCGGGTTGTATATACTGAACAGGGCCGGTATAGGGTTCAGTAGCGACGCCCCATTTAGCAGCGGCTTCGGGCAAGCGATCTAAAACAATTTGTTCATTGGGATGAAAATGAGCAGCCAATTGATAGGTGGTGCTAATAAAATTATTTCCAAATACATGATCTAAGTGACAATGCGTATTTAATAATAAGGTGGGTGTTAATTGTTGGGTACTAATAAAGTCAGTTAACATTTTTTGTTCCATTCGTGTGTAACAACCTGGGTCAATAATAATGGCTTCTTTATGCTCATTATAAAGTATATAAGTATTTTCTTGAAAAGCATTAAAACAAAATTCTTGAATCGTTAACATGTAAATATTTTTTAAAATTGCAAGGTATTGTTTAACGCGGTTTGCAAATACTTTCGACAACAGCTGTTTTGTAATTATTTATTAGCACTTAAATGACTGCAAATATTTTTTACAATATATGGACCTTCATAAATAAATCCTGTCCAAATTTGCACCAATGATGCGCCTGCATCTATTTTTTGTTTTGCATCCGCTCCTGTGAAAATACCGCCACTGGCAATGATTGGAATACGGCCATTTAATCCTTTGTGTAAGTAGCTTAGTACCTCGGTTGACATTACTAGTAAAGGTTTTCCGCTGAGTCCACCTGCACCAAATGTTTCAGAAGTAGCTAAGTTGTTAGCATTTAAAATTGTACGGTCAATGGTGGTATTGCTTGAAACTAATCCATCTATTTTTATTTCCTGTACCAATGAAATAATATCGTCCAATGCGCTATTTTCTAAATCAGGCGCAATTTTTAGTAAAATGGGTTTGTTGTTTTTATTCAAGTTTTGCAATTCTGAAAAAATCTTTCTTAAGGATTCTTTTTCTTGCAATGCCCTTAATCCTGGGGTATTAGGTGAACTTACATTTACCACAAAGTAATCTACCACTTCATCGAGTCCTTTAAAATTGATGCAATAATCTTTCCATGCGTCTTCATTTTCGGTTACTTTATTTTTCCCAATATTGCCACCAATAATTAAAGTGCTGTTTGATTTTGATTTTCGTTTTTTTAATCTTGTTGCAATGGCTTCTATGCCTTCATTATTAAATCCCATACGATTGATTAAAGCTTGTTGACTAGGTAGTCGTAACATT
>Ga0209353_10001629_pt1 | contig 12674 bp, 13 predicted proteins | sample LauGreSpBDMM15SD_2_FD_187561 | JGI IMG/M metagenome (GOLD analysis project Ga0209353, IMG submission 187561) | Freshwater lake microbial communities from Lake Michigan, USA - Sp13.BD.MM15.SD (SPAdes) (version 2) | ecosystem: Environmental > Aquatic > Freshwater > Lake | place: Lake Michigan...
TAATCGTCTGGATTGAACCGAATAAATACTATCGGTCGGTGTCCCAAATCTTGTGATAATTCCATTATGCGTTTGTTTTCACAACTACAATCATAATCTGTGTGCTTGTTTTCGTCCACTTCTAATATCACGATTTGGTATCCTAAATCCAATAATAAATCGGGTCTTCTTTTGGAACAACCACCATTTACAATCTTATCTGCTATCCAAGTTAATGTTGGATATTTTGATTTCACATATTCCACGACTGAATACTCTTTGGTTTTATAATTACGTAAGACTGGTTTGTCTGGAAATAGGTTCATATAACAAAATCGGCAATATCCATCATATTTTTCATGGACACGAGTTGAACATAAATATGTTTTACACATTTTGGACATCACATCAATCATTCCATTTTTTTTATGTCCGGAACAATACACTGCCCGTTTCTCGCCTTCAAAATTGTAATTTGGTTGCTTTTTGCACTCTGGATGAATACAAATTTTATTTTTAACATCCACCATTTCAGGCATTTTATGTGCAAAACAATACAGCGCTTTTCTTTCGCCTTCGGAATTGTAATATGGTAAAGTTTTACACTCTGGATGAATACATGTTTTACTGACAACATTAATCATATCTTCCATTTTGTGCGTTACACAATATAATGGTTTTCTTTCGCCTTCTTTGTTATAAGATGGTAGAACCTTACAATCCAGATGAATACAAGTTTTATGTGTTACATCCATCATTCCATCAAGTTTATGTGCAAAACAATACAATCCTTTTGTCTCGCCATTAGCATTGAAATTTGGTCTAGTTTTACAATCTGGATGAATGCAAGTATTATTTGTCACAATAATCATCTCTTCCATTTTATGCGTTGAACAATACAAGGGTTTTCTTTCGCCTGCATTGTTATAAAATGGTCTAGTGTTACACCCTGGATAAAGACAAGGTGGCAAACTTACGTTAATCATTCCATATATTTTATGTGCAAAACAATACAATCTGTTTGTCTCACCTTCTATATTGAATGATGGTCGAGTTTTACAACTAGGATGAATGCAAGTTTTGGATTTAACGACAACCATTCCAGGCATTTTATGTGATGAACAATACAACCCTTTTGTTTCACCATCTGTATTATAAGTTGGTATAGTTTTACATCCGAGTTGAATACACTTTTTGCTTATCACGTTAATCATTCCATCTAGTTTATGTGCTGAACAATAAAACGCCTTTGTTTCGCCTTCTGCATTGAATGTTGGTTGCTTTTTACATCCAGGATGAATACACGTTTTATGTATTACATTAACCATTCCACACAGTTTATGCGCAAAACAATAGAACGCTTTCTTCTCGCCTGATATATTGAATGTTGGTTGCGTTTTACATCCAGGATGGATACAAGTCTTTGATAATTTATTCAGTGAGTTATTGCACGGAAGACAATTAGATGTATTTAATAATGTGTTGTCTATGGAGCGTACCTCTTGGAAATTATCTATCATTTTAGTTTTCTCCATTCTATATATTTACTAAATATTTTATTTTTAAGTAATTTCGTTAATAAACAATATTCCTAAATATTTTCATCATTCGTTTTTTCTTCCATTTCTTTTTTGAGTTTTTCCTTTCTTTTTAAATATTCACGTCTGTTATATTCTTTCTTTTGTTCTGGTGTAGGTTTATAATCACTTTTATAATTTGTTCGTTGTTGATATTCTTTTGCTCGTTCTCGTTCCCTTTCCTTATTTCGTTCATAATACTCCCGTCTACTTGCTGGTGCTGTATATTTTTTGAGATGCTCTTTGGTTGCTTGTAATTCCTCTTCTAACTTGGAAATCTTTTCTTCTAATTCATTTATTTTTGCATCTTTATCCATTACGTTACTTATATATAATAAAAAATATTTATATAATTTTTATTATATTTGTTTCCACTACCAGCGTTTTAAATTTTCAAAGGTAAATAGATTACTTCGGTGGCTGAGAAAATCGCTGTATAGACTCCCAAATTTTTGCCGATTCTTGCAGATTGAAAACTCCCCTACGTTGGGCAACTCCGATAAATCCGACAAGTACATTCAATGCAACATTTTCATCAGTCACAGGAGTATTTACAAGGAGCACTTCAGGCGGCATTTGTGTGGGTGCGTTTGCAGGAGCAGGACCAGTGGGAACTTCGGACATCATGATATTATCCATTTGTATAAAATAAACGTAACGGTTTATATAGTTTTACTACTAAATTATTTTACACGTTGTCTGGTTAATATTTATCGTTTAAAACTGTTACAAAATCATCAATAAAATGCAAAAAATTGAATACTTTTTCTGCTATTAAGAAGAGACATATTTTAACAAAAGCTTATGTAAAATGATTGCTCCTGCTACTCCCGCTATTCGTGAACGCAAACTTGTGCTTTCCATCCCCCCGTTTCCCGAGAACAGATCTATCAGCGCCATCGCCACTGAATTGGGAAATGATAAAGTCAATTTGAAACCCGAATACCAACGAGACCTACGTTGGTCAAACGATCAAATGTCTGATCTTATATCAACTGTAATGAACGGAATGTTGGTGCCACAGATTATGCTCTACAAATTACAGAAAGATGACAAACGCGAGGGTGAAAAATATTCGCACGAGTGCATTGACGGACAACACCGTTTATTCGTTTTGTGTCAATTTCTTAAAGGGGAAATGGTAACATTGCCACGAACAACGCCCTTTATGATTTATTGGTATCATGAAGCAAGTAAAACTCACGTTTTCTATGAAGAAACGCACGATACGAAACAGTGGATCGCCAAGAATCATAAGAAAACAGCTGTATATATGACCAAAGAAGAAAGAGACTATTTTGATATGTTTACTCTTCAAATTGTGACGATTCATACACCTGTATCATTAGAAGACCGTCGCAATATGTTTACTGCTTTGCAACAAGGGAAACAAAATACTGGGTCAGACCTTCTCAAAAATTTCACTCATATTCCACTCCTTGCATTCATGTTACGTAACCGATTCGAATTCAAATACAAGGATTTGATGTTGTCGTGTTTGTCTAGAAACCCGAAACAGTATTGGTTGTCATTCTTTATTCGTTGCTATTTCTATTCTATTGAATACAAGAAGAATGATGCCAAGGACCCCAAGGAGCCCGTTGATATTTTGATGATGTCGGATAACAAAGTAATTAAGAAAATGATTACAGACAACCACCCCGCATTGAAATCGACTCCTGAGACAGAAGCCAAATTCGCTCAACATATGTCACGGTTCTTTGCGTTTATTAGTCGAATTCCCGACGATACCAAGTTTCCGACTATCTTATTCTTCGCTATTTATCAACGACTAATCGACGCATCGGCCGAGTTTGAGGACATATTACTCACTTGGCTACCATCGCAGTCGTGGGAAAATGTTTCAACAAGAAAAGATGTAAATCTATGGGAATGTGCGAAGGATAAACCAGTTTTACGCCGAAATGCATTCACCGAGTGTTTAGCTGAACTACTCGCAATTCGCGTGAAATGTATCGAAGACCCACGTAATCCACGAACTTCTATTCCCAGCAGCGTGCGCTTGGATTTGTTCAAACGAACATATGGTGATGACACTTTTGAGGGAAATTGCTATTGCTGTGATAGTAAATATCCTCGTGATGGGCATTGGGAAGCTGGTCATATTACATCGTGGGCATCGGGCGGAACTGACGAGATCGATAACCTTCGCTGTATTTGTCAAGGTTGCAATCGCTCAATGGGTATGCGCAATATGGATGAATTCAAGGAATGTTATTACCGCAGTACTAAGGCAGAGGTAGCGGTAGATGCATTGGAAGAGGATATTGCGTAAATGTGTAAATTATTTTAGAGATGCAAAGAGTTATACCTTATCAGCAAAACAAATAAAAATAACAAACCAACAAACCAAATAAAAATTAACAAAACAAATAAAACAAATAAAAAAAGTTTTTTATGAATGGACCGAATTTGAAAGTCCAATCATTTACACCCTTGAACATTTAAAATGGGACAAATTTACTTAAAGTTGTTTTTTCGTGTCCTATAATTTTTTATGTATTTATATAATGATTCGTACATAAATCTTTATTATATATTTTTTTATTGCATGGTTTCCCTTTATTTATTCCCCTTTTCATTATTCTTTTACATCCACAATTATCGGAAATTTATATTATTGTCTATATCTGAAATAATAAGTTTAATACATTCATTAGTTTTGTTTGAAATTTTTAAATTAGAATTATTTTTTGTTGATTCACTTGATTTGGTGATTTCTTTATTTTGATTTATTGTTGTTGAAATTAATCTATTTAAATATATGGTTTTCTCATTAGTAAAATAATCTAAAAACTTTGTATTTTTTAAATATCCTATTCCAATTGGATTATATATTTTTTTTAACTCTAATAATTTTTTATATTCAACGTATATTTCACCCGACTTCATTTTGTGGTCTTCAATCGTATTAAATAATTTTATACAATCAAATTCTTTTTTATATAAAAACTCCCTTTCTTCTTTTTCTTTTTTTAATTTTATTTCATTTACTTTTTTCAGTTTTTCTGTTTTTTTATCAGTTGCTTCATAACTTAAAGCACACATAATAGTTCCTGATACAATTGTTGAATCATCCATTCCTAATGTGATATCACATTCTTTCAAATCAAAAAAATGAGAAACAGATGGATTATATTTTTTAAATTCTTCTAACATATCATATTCAATCAAAACGTTTTTACAATTTTTAATTATTCTAATCAATTCTTTACTTATATAATGTAACGTACTTGCTCTACATCTTTCATTATGCATTCTTCTTTCTTCATGGTAATATGACATATCTTGACCACTAGTAGTCATAACTGCTCCAGAGCTATAATTTGCAATAGATCTATTCATGGCTTCAATAGTATCAGAAATCGTAATTGTTCTTCCTTGAATATAATTTCTATCAAAATCCCATTCTTCTATCCTTTCAGGATATTTATCGATATATTTTGTATAATTTTCAGGATCATAAATTTTTATTTTTAAAATATTATCATCTTTACACTTAGATCGACAAGACCATGATGATAAGCCTTTATATATATAAGTAGGACATGACATTATATTTTGTTATCATATTGAATGATAATTTTATATTGTTTTTAAATTTACTAATTTTGTCTCATTTTAAATCTTCAAGGGTGTAAATCATTAATTGTGTAAACTCAATCTATCAATCATCAACATAATACCGTATGGCATGAGCATTGGTAAAGCTCCCCAGAACCCTGACCAGAAATAGTTCAAATGGTTATAATATCCTTTTAAACTCGGAAATAACATCGCAACTCTAAATATCCAATCTAATACAACTCCGTATATTGCGAGACAATACCAATTCAACGGAAGACCCAGAATTACAAAATATATGATATAGAATAGGGTCATCATACCACCCGCTATAAATAGCGATTCCGCCTTGCCGTGTTGGCGAAAATACTCTTTCAATCCCCACCCAGTCTCCCCGCCCATAAATGTGCTCAAATATTGCAACGCGGCATCCCCCGCAAATCCAGTTAAACAAGATATAGTCAGTAATCGTGCGATTGTCTCGTGACTCACCATTTACATTATGCCGGTATTTTTTTTATCACTATTGTATAAGAACAATGATTATTAAGAAAGAAACCGTTGATGGAATACCAGTGTATCACGTCAGTAAAAACTATGATGATGCCGTTATGACTAGCAAAATGAATACCTACGTAGAGAAGTCGGATATTAAAGATGTAATTGAGAATGATGCGGACGTTTACACAGAAGACGGTAAGTTGCTATTGCGATTTAGAAAAAAGGTAATCCCACAAGAGAAATCCGAGATGTTTTACGACAATATAATAGATTTCGCCAAGCTTATTTCAAGCAATCGTGGGAATGCAACCGGCAGTGATAAGCGTAATGTATATGATAATCCAAAGGTGATGTCCAATATATTTGGTTATTTTGATAGATGGTCCCCCTCGCAGAAGGTAATCTTTCGCAACAGTGGCATTAAACCCATCGTCGACGTAAGAGAATGCAGATTTAACCAAGACTACCCCGAGAAATACAAGAAAACGATCCCCCTCATACAGGAAATTGACAAGTTGTATAAGAAATTGACGCCCGCACATTACAAGGCCCAGCGAAAGAAGGCGAATCAGACCCATTTTAAAATACCCGGTACCGCATTTACTACTATTACCACTAATATAAACTTCCGCACCACAATCCATTGTGATAAGGGAGACGATATAGAAGGATTCGGCAATTTGGCAGTCATTGAACACGGCAAGTATAGTGGCGGTGAAACGTGTTTCCCTCAATACGGAATTGGTGTGAATGTTCGCGGTGGCGACGTATTGTTTATGGACGTTCACCAACCGCACGGTAATTTGCCAATAGATAAGAAAACCGAAGATACTACCCGTTTATCTATTGTTTGTTATTTGCGAAACAATGTATGGTTGCGTACAAAGAACAAAACAAAACGTATGTTTGATAAGCATAATGCGACGATGAAGAAGTTGCGCAAACCGCATTAATAAGCATTTGTTATTTTTGAAATGAAATAACAAATGGTATGTGAAATACTTACTTCTTCTTTTGGGTTTTATTACGGGCTTGTTTTGGCTTGGGCTTGGACTGCGTCGCGCTGTTGCCTTTACCTTCTTCCACAATGGTCGTCGCAGGGATTTTCTTCAATTTGAATTCCGTCATACCCGTCTTCTTTGTGGAAATATTACCGTAATCTGGATATGCAGCCTTTATTTTATTAGACGCCTCCAACATTGGCTTCAACCTGTCTTCAAATGTACCCAGACCACCCGATTTGCCGTAGTATTTCGTCACAAATCCAACACGATTAAACCGTAATACGATTCCATCTTCAATAAAGTATTTGATGGTGCGTTCAACATCCTCCTTTTGTCCGTTTTCTTTGGTGATTGTCAACTGAATACTCTTTAAATTCGGGCGGCTTATTATTCCATAAAAGGCTCCCACTATATAGTTGAGACACGTAGACATTTCATCTCTGGCTTCTCGGAAAAATGGATTAAATACAGGATACACGCCCCAAATGGACGACTTGTTCGTCTTGCATTCCTTGAATGCATATTTGAAAAAGTGGTCCAGAGTCTTGCCCTTGAATAATTTTGAAATACTTAAATCAATGGATTCTACATCATCGTCAAAGAATACAATATGCTGTCCTTCCTTCCATTGCTCCATTATGAACTGTCTCTGTGGCACAAGCCCTTTAATACCTACCACGAGTTTGTTGTATAACTTCTTGTCCAACTTCTCGGCGTATTCCTTATATTCTTCGTCGTTTGCTACATACACGTAAATTTTACTGGCGGATATCTTGTTATTTTTTAACATTTTTAATGTCTTCTCATTGCACGTTTCTGCTCGTTTGTAACTCGGCACACATACTACGTAATCTGTCATTTATATTATACAGAGAGAATAATAGTGTACTATTGAGAACCTGACATTATATATTTTCTCTTGTTAATAGTATACTATAATAGTTCATTCATTATGCAATCACATACCGAAAATAATCTGTTTTTCAGTATTCATTATACCGATCCTCGTATTGAATCGTCCGTGAAAATTGTTATGCATATTTTAAATGATACGATTGTAACCACGAACAAGACCATCCCTTATAATATAACCGTAGTAATTGAAGAAGATATGGACCCCAAAACATACGGAATGGCATCTTGGAAGACACGTATGATATGGTTAAATCCCAATAACTTCGGTAAAACCGCTGAATTAAATGATATTAAGTTTGATATGAATGTGTCCATTATTTTGCACGAATTTTTGCATACTATGGGTATTGTCGGGGGCGGTTCTCCATCTTACAAATATATTTTGGGTAAAACAGAGGAGCCGCCGAATGTGTATATCGGACCGAATGGAATTGAACAGTACCGAAATGTCTTACAGAGCAATCAGAAAGATATCACAAATATACGCTATTTGCCCATTGAAGACGACTTCGGAGATGGTACCGCGGGATCCCATTTGGAAGAAGGACTAAATCAAGATAAAAGTAATGAATATCGCGTGATTGATGGTACACCATATCCAGTGATTGTAAACGAAATTATGACGGGGTTTTTGGATAAACGCAACTATCTTACGCCGATCACTCTTGGATTATTACAGGACATTGGCTTTACCGTAAATTACAGTTCTCAATATGTTACTTCCAATGGTAAGAATCTAATTATTCTATGATTGCGGGCGAATTTTGTAAGTTACATTGTGACGGTTCTGTCCCACTTTTCGTGGGGGGGGGCTTTTATCATACTACTCTATTCACTCTTTATAAAAGTCCAGAAAAGAAATGGCATCGCTCTGTAAAAATGGACAAAAATAAATGTCCATTTTTCAAAAGGGTCGAGGAAGTTTGTGAAAAGACCCCTCCGAAAAACACGTTGTGAGCATAATGCTCTAAATTTTGTTTTTTCGGTAAAAATGTTGGCTGCATACTTTTTTAAGTGTTTTATGCGGCAAAGGGTTTAGAGAGAATTATAGTAGCATTATATGTTATACGAATGCTATCCAATTTATCACAAAAAGTCGTTAATAAATTTGAATGTAAAACGTGTGACTATATATGCAGCAATAAACACGACTTTACAAAACATTGCCTTACCATTAAACATAATGCTATATTAAGCGGCGACAATGCTATACCAAAGCTATTCACGTGTCATTGTGGTAGTACATACAAGCATCGCCCAAGCTATTATCGTCACAAGAAGAATTGCAGCAAACCAGATACTGAAACAATACAGCTAGATGTGGATAAGCCCACAAATATGGCGGACAATGTGCCACAGTTTGATGCCGCACTTGTTATTGAATTGCTAAAACAGAACCAAGAATTCAAATCAATTATGTTAGAGCAATCCAAGCAATTGGCGGAACAACACAATCAAATGGCAGAACAACAGCTTCAATTGTTAGAAGCAGTCAAAGATGGTAAAATCGGCAACACCAATACAAACTGTCACAATATGACGAATAGCAATAACAAGTTCAATCTCAATGTGTTTTTGAATGAAACCTGCAAGGATGCTATCAGTATGGATGATTTCATCAATTCCATTGAAGTCACCCGTGACGAGTTTATTCACACTGGGCAGGTCGGTTTCGTGGAAGGCATTTCTACCGTTATGGCCCACCGCTTCCGAGATATGGAGATGCATACCAGACCTTTGCATTGTACCGATTTGAAACGGGAAACTATTTATATCAAGAATGCAGACAAATGGGAGAAGGATGACGCTGATAAGACAAAAATGAGAAAAGCCGTTCGGGGCGTCGCCAAGAAGAACATGAAGGAATTATGGAGATGGTATAGCGATAACAAACCTGCTGTGGAACAGATTGGTACCGATGTATGTGAGGATTACTTCCAGTACCACAAGTCGGCATTGGGAGGTTACGGCAAAGAAGAAGACCTCAAATTTGAAGAGAAAATCATTAAGAATGTTCTCAAAGAGGTTCACGTAGATAAGTCATCTGCATTGACTATTTGATGTGTTGTTGTACAATGATACTAATTTATTTGTTCTTATAATACCAATTATTTTCAAGAGTAAGGAGAACCTTGACAATAATTATTTACCATAAAACCATCAAAATTTAACAGTTTAACATAGTCGCAAAACACGACCGCGTATTTAGGTAAAATAACGGGTATCCAATAACTAAAAATATAATATCGGTATATTTCATAATGATGGAAGAAATCAAGGAACGTATGGAAGAAATCGAGGAACCGATGGCAGGTGCAGGTGCAGCTTATTCAAGTGTTAAGAAGGCCGCTAAATCGGTTAGAGCGGCGGTTAGAGGGTATGAAGAGTACGTGGATAAAAACGGTAAAAAGATTAGAGTCTATGGTGGGCTTAATGGTATGACCCCGAGCGAACACGATGATTGGTGGCACTCGAGGGGCAAGTATGCTGCTAAAAAGGCGTCTCCGCCGAAGAAGTCTGCTCCGCCGCTTCGTCGTTCTCTCCGTCTTGCGGAGAAGGAGGCCAAGAAGCGTCGTGCGTCAATGGGTGGAAGTCGTAAGACCCGCAAGAATAGCAAGAGCCGTAAGTCTCGCAAATAAACTCATCTAATCAAATAACACATTACCCATTTTTTATTATATTTTGTGCGAACGTAATTGTTCAAAGATGTAAATAAATATAATAAAAGCAAAACGTCATAACAAACTAAACAAATGAACTATATATTAGGTGTAATTAACAAGGCGACAAGTAAATACGAAAATATTATCGTTGTAGACAAATCAAACAAATACAAGTGTATTGGTTGTGAATCTGATTTGATATTAAGAAAAGGTGAAAAACGATTTCAAAGTTTCGTTCATAAAAATACAATGGGCTGCGATTATTTCAGAAACCCAACGCAAGACCAAGTGTTAAACGACGCTAAAATGCATTTACAAATATTGCTTGAACAAAATAGGGTTGATGTTTTTAGAAAATGCAAAGGATGCAAAAAAAGATGTAAACTGGAACTGCCGAATTATGATGAAACAAAATCGGTTAAGCTGGATATGGAAACGGATGTTGTTTATCTCGATGACAAAAATAGCACGATTTGCGGATTTAAAATATATAGAGATGAACCAGTGGACAGCGAATGGCACCAGATTAATGTGTTGGATTTAATTCAAAGATGCGTACAAAGTTTGGCAACAAAAAAAATAGAATTGGTATGTTATAATAAAATAATTTGTAGTGAATGCACACCGTATTTTTGTTAATTAATTATTATTTTATCAGCGGTTGAAATGCGAATTCAGAAATAATCAGACACAGTAAAAAAGGGGTAGTTATAGGTTACAAAATAAGTGTTTTTGGCAATAGAATGAAATTTTGGCAATAGAATGATTTTTGTTTGTGTTTAGTTGTGGGTAATTTTGCGAGTAAGAGGATTGTATTTTCCAATAGAGCTGGCAGAGGGGATTGGATGAGCGTATAGATTAGACATTTCGTCCATAAAGTAGGTCTTTCCATCAACGGTGATTGGTGACACTTCAATGTCAGTGCCTGAAATGACGACATCCTCCAAGATGGGCGTGTTGTGCGCATCAGTCTTTGCGGCAGCCGCCTTCTTTGGCTGTGCCTTGCGCTTGGGGGCAGCCTTTTCCTTAATCTGCGTCTCTATTTCAGTTGCAATGAATGTCTCGGGAACTAGTTCATTAGTAATGTTGAGCGGCGCATCTGATGATGCGACAGGTTCAGCAGCGGGCTTCTTGGCGGCGGCCTTCTTCTTGGGCTTCTTCTCCTCCACAACTACTGCCACAACATCGACTACGGGCTCGGGAACCAGCTCAATCACAGGCTCTTGAACGACAGCGGGCTGTGTCTGTTCAGCTGCAATTTGAACGAGATCGTCCAATAGCTGGTCGTTGGCGACTTGGACTACCGTCTTGGTAGTCTTGCGGCTGCGCTTTGGTGCAGGAGTGGCTTCGGTAGCAGTGCCATCCTCTGCTGCGGTAGCAGCGACCTTTGCGCGCGACTTTCTTGCGGGCTTGTTTGCCTTGGCTTCGGCCTTCTTTTTGTCGGAAATGACCTTCTTGATGGTCTTTTTGTTATCCTTTGCTCCATTAAGGAACCCTTGAACTAAAACTTGTTGCTCACCGACAGAGCCAAATAGCGCAATCTTCTCCAAGAAAGCCGCCTTATCCATCTGAAACTCGTCACCGAGCACATTTTCCATCATATAATACGCAAACTGGATGAACTTGCCATACTTGTCGGGAAGTGTTGGCTGGCGGGTCTTGGTAGCCTTGTCGGCAACCATAACCTGATTCGTTTGAGTAACGGGAGATGAGGACATTGTTGATGATTGTAGATTAATACTGTTTGAACGTTGATGCAATTAATTAGTTGTAAATAAAGCTTTCAATTTTTTACGAAAAAATACGAGATTTGTAACAAAAATGTTACCCCGACCATGGCGTGGTCCCACCAAATGGACCTTAATGGGACAATTCACCCAGACCACGACACAACAATAAAAAATGGGTTTTTATATACACCATTTTTTGTTGATTTTTATGTTTTATATTTTGGCAATGATTAAGCAGGGTCTACGGCAACAACGGTTGACTTGGCTGCCTTCTTGGGCGCCTTGGGAGTCTTGACCGTCTTTTCTTTTTCAGGAGTCTTGACTGGCTCGACTGGTGCAGCCACCTTCTCGGGTGACTTGGCTTGCTCGGATGAGACGACTGGAACAACAACTGGCTCGGTGCGAGCGAGTTGAACCAAATCGTTTAACAACTCATCTTGTGCATTGGCAACTGCCTTGGTTGCCTTCTTGCGAGGAGGCTTGGCTTCGCCGTCAGCCTTCACAGCCTTTGCACGGGATGGTCTGGGAGGCTTGTTCGCCTTGGCTTCCGCCTTCTTTCTGTCGGAAATGACCTTCTTGATCGTCTTTTTAGTCTCCTTTGCGCTGTCCAAGAATCCTTGAACCAAAACTTGTTGCTCGCCGACGTTTCCGAAGAGCTTAATCTTCTCCAAATAGACTTCCTTGTCCATCTGAAATTCGTTGCCGAGCACATTTTCCATC
>Ga0209353_10001636_pt1 | contig 12651 bp, 7 predicted proteins | sample LauGreSpBDMM15SD_2_FD_187561 | JGI IMG/M metagenome (GOLD analysis project Ga0209353, IMG submission 187561) | Freshwater lake microbial communities from Lake Michigan, USA - Sp13.BD.MM15.SD (SPAdes) (version 2) | ecosystem: Environmental > Aquatic > Freshwater > Lake | place: Lake Michigan, USA...
GGGTACCAATATTTTATTGCAGTGGAAGATGTCTGAGAATATGGTTCGTCCTAAGTCAGCATCTCAACACGCATTACCAAACTATGTAGCTTGTGCTCCACGTATGTACAAGGGAGTTATTGAGTCATTATGTAGAAGAATGATACCATTTGCTGACTTGATTCAAATCACCCATTTAAAATTACAACAAGTTATTGCTCGTACAGTTCCGGATGGTGTCTTCATTGATGCTGATGGTCTAAACGAGATTGACTTAGGTACGGGTAACGCATACAATCCTGAGGATGCTTTAAGATTATACTTCCAAACGGGTAGTGTAATTGGTAGAAGTTTTACTCAAGATGGTGACTTTAACAATGCAAGAGTGCCTATCACTCAGTTAAACTCTAACTCAGGTGCTGCTAAAACGCAAATGCTGATTACAAATATGAACCACTACGTTGATATGATTAGGTCTGTGACCGGTCTTAACGAAGCGAGAGATGGTTCTAATCCTGACCCTAACTCATTAGTTGGTCTACAAAAGATGGCTGCATTAAATTCTAATACAGCTACAAGACATATCCTTGATGGTTCTTTATATGTTTATCGTTCATTAGCAGAGGCTTTGACTTACAGGGTTGCTGACATTTTGCAATATGCTGATTTTAAAGACGAGTTTGCAAACCAAATTGGTAAGTACAACGTATCTATATTAGAGGAGATAAAAGACTTATATATTTATGACTTTGGTATATTCATTGAGGTTTCACCTGATGAAGAACAAAAGGCACAATTAGAAGGCAATATCCAAATGGCATTATCTAAAGGTGATATTAACCTTGAAGATGCAATTGACATACGTGAGATTCGCAACATTAAACTTGCTAATCAATTACTTAAGATGAAGCGTATTAAGACGCAAGAGCGTTTAGAGAAGAACGAGATGCAGAAGCAAGCAATGATTGCTCAGCAACAATTGAAGTCTCAAGAGATGGCAGGACAGGTTGCTATGCAAAAGATTGAGTTAGAGACAAGGTCTAAGATGCAGATTAAACAAGCAGAGGTAGCTTTTGATATTCAAAAAATGGAGAAAGAAGCAGAGATGAAATCTTATCTAATGCGTGAAGAGTTTGATTATAATATGCAGATTCGTGGTATGGAGACAAGTAATATGAATAGTAGAGAGCAAACAAAAGAGGATGCTAAAGGCAAAAGGATTAGCCAACAAAATACAGAACAATCTAAATTAATTAATCAAAGGAAGAACAATCTACCTCCAATAAGTTTTGAATCAAATGAGGATAGCTTGGATGGTTTTGATTTAGCCGAATTTGAGCCTCGTTAAAATGTCGAAATTTTTATCTATTTTTGTATAAATAAAATCAAATCAAATGGAATATAAAGTTAGAGCCGTAGAAATGCTTGAAACAAAAAGCGTTCAAGAAGTAGAGAAGCAGTTACTTGATAAACACGAAGAGTCGTTAAATCAAGAAAATAATGAAGCAGATAAAGAGGTTATAATAGACCCCGTACCTGCAGGTGTTGATTTAAAAGATGAAGATGTTCTTTCATATATTGGTAAAAGATATAACAAGCAGATAAATTCATTGGATGAATTGGTAGCTGAGCGTAAAGAAGCTGAGCCATTGCCTGAAGATGTAGCTGCTTATATGAAATATAAAAAGGATACGGGACGTGGGTTTGACGATTTTTTAAAGTTAAATAAAGACTTTGAGACAATGAGTCCTGACCAACTCCTTAAAGAATACCTTTCTTCCACACAGGAAGGTCTTGATAGTGATGACATTGAGACGTTAATGGATGAGTACAAGTTTGACACTGATTTAGATGATGAGTCAACCGTTAAAAAGGCAAAAATCGCAAAAAAGAAAGTTCTTGCTGAAGCTAAGAAATATTTCACTTCCCAAAAGGAACAATACAAAATGCCCCTTGAGTCAAGAACGGCATTTATTCCAAATGAGGAGAAAGAAATATACGATAGCTATAAGCAATATACCCAACAGGCAAAGACCATAGAAGAGGAGAACAATCGTAAACGTCAATGGTTTGACCAAAAGACGAACGATGTTTTTAACGGAGAGTTCAAAGGTTTTGAGTTCAATGTTAATGACAAGAAGTTCACGTTTGCTCCCGGAGACGCTAGTGAGTTAAAGAAGAACCAAGCTACACCACAGAACTTTATTAACAAGTTCTTAGATGGGCAAGGTTTGATGAAAGACGCAGCAGGCTATCATAGGTCGTTGTCGATAGCAATGCATCCTGACAAATTTGCTAAATTCTTTTATGAACAAGGGTTATCTGATGCTACTGAAGATGTAATGCGTAAAACCAAAAACATCAATATGTCAGAGCGTAAAGCACCCGAGGTTAGCAAATCAACGAATGGAATGCAGGTGAAAGCGTTAAACCCTGATTCAGGACGAAACCTGAAAATACGCAGTATGAAAAAAATATAAACAATTAAAATTTTAAAAAAATGGCAAGTGCACTTTTAAGTTCCCCTACCTTCGCCCTGCAGCCTTCTGCAGAACAGGTAGCGTTACAAACAAACTACATTACCAACTTCGATTTCTTGAATCAGTATCTTCCCGATACTTATGAAAAAGAATTTGAGCGTTATGGTAATAGAACAATCGCATCTTTCTTACGTATGGTAGGAGCAGAGATGCCTTCTAATTCTGACCAAATCAAATGGGCAGAACAAGGACGTTTACACATCAAGTACACAAGTTGTACTTCAGCAGCAGCAGCAGCCGCTTCAACAGCGACTTTCACTGTAGCTGATACCGGTGTGACTTACATCGCTATTCGTGTTGGACAAACTTTGATGATTCAAAACAACTCATCAGGTGTTTTCAACAAGGCTATCGTAACCGCAGTTCCTTCAGCAACTACTTTCACAGTAGCTTACTACGAGACTGCAGGTCAAGCATTCGCTGTTTCTACAGCTTGTACCGTATTCATTTATGGTTCTGAGTTTAAGAAAGGAACTAACGGAATGGTTGGTTCATTAGAATCAGAAGATGACATCTACACTAACAACCCTATTATCATTAAAGATAAGTATGCGGTTAATGGTTCAGATATGGCTCAAATCGGATGGGTTGAAGTTACTACTGAGAACGGTGCTACAGGATACTTGTGGTATTTGAAATCAGAGCACGAGACTCGTTTACGTTTTGAAGATTACTTAGAGACTGCAATGATTGAAGCAGTTCCTGCTGCAGCATCTTCAGGTGCCGTGGCTGCGGGATACATTGGTTCTCAAGGTATTTTCTACGTTGTAAACAATCGTGGTAACGTTTGGGGTGGTGGTACTCCAACAACTTTAGCTGATTGGGATTCTATCGTTTCTCGTTTAGATAAGCAAGGTGCTATCGAAGAAAACGTAGTATTCGTAAATCGTGGATTAAGTTTCGATATTGACAATATGTTGGCTCAATTGAACGGTTACACTTCAGGTGGTGCTGCTCAATCAGCTTCATTCGGTCTTTTCGATAACGATGTTGATATGGCGTTAAATTTAGGTTTCACAGGATTCCGTAGAGGTTACGATTTCTACAAGTCTGATTGGAAATACTTAAATGACCCAACTATGCGTGGTGGTTTAAGCAATGCTGCTGCAACTGCAACCGGTACTATTACAGGTTTAATGGTTCCTGCAGGTTCTACTTCAGTGTACGACCAAATAATGGGAAAGAATGCTAAGCGTCCTTTCTTACACGTTCGTTACCGTGCTTCTGAAGCTGAAGACCGCAGATACAAAACTTGGATTACAGGTTCTGCCGGTGGTGCCGCTACAAGCGACTTAGATGCAATGGAGGTTAACTTCCTTTCTGAGCGTTGCGTATGTACTTTGGGTGCTAACAACTTCGTGTTATTCCGTTATGGATAATAGGTGGTAAATATAATTGGAGGGTGTCTTCAAAGACACTCTCCTTTTTTTAAATTAAATCAAATTAAATCTTATAAAAATGTCAAAAGTTATATCTTCTGTAGATAAAGTTTACAGATTAAAAATAGGTAATCCGCTATCATATACGTTAGCGTCAAGAAACCATCCTCGATTCCCACTAATGTGGTTTGACGAGAAAAACAACCAAAACCGTGCTCTTAGGTATTCCATAAATCAGAAGTCTCCTTTTGAGGACGAGCAAGATGGGAATGCTATTATTGAACCAATCATCTTTGAAGATGGGTTCTTAAGAGTGCCAAGAACAAACCCCGTACTGCAACAGTTTTTATTCTACCATCCATTAAATGGTAATATTTTTGTTGAAATAGACAAAGAAAAAGACGCAAGTGCTGAGGTTGAAGATTTAAACATTGAAGTTGATGCCTTAGTGGAGGCTCGTCAGCTTACACTTGACCAAATTGAAACCCTAACAAGGGTGATGTTTGGGAAAGACCCATCTACCGTATCTACTGCTGAGTTAAAGCGTGATATATTGGTATTTGCTAAAAGAGACCCAAGAGAGTTTTTAAATATATTGAATGACCCTGAATTAAAATTCCAAGCCAAAGTCCGTACATTTTTTGAAAACAAGTTATTGGTATTAAGAAATGGCGAGAAAGAAGTATGGTTTAATACAGCTACTAATAAAAAGAAGATGTTGTCGGTTCCTTTTGGAGAAGACCCTTTTAGTATGGTAGCCCATTTCTTACAAAGTGATGAAGGTATAGATTCTCTAAAGATGTTAGAAGCAACTTTAGCGTAGATATACTTGGTTATTGATTGATTGGTTAGAGAGGGTACTGATTGTGCCCTCTTTTTTTTATGTATATTTGTAAAAAAGAACTAATGATAAACTCAGTAAGAAATGCGGTATTGTCTGTGTTGAATAAAAACAACTATGGATATATCTCTCCTTCTGATTTCAATCTGTATGCTCAAAATGCACAGATGGAAATTTATGAGGAGTATTTTAATAATTATAATAGTGTTATAAATGCAGAAAACGCTCGATTAGCGGGTGTAGATTATGCAGATATGGAACAACCAATAGCAGAAGTTTTAGAGTATTTTTTACGAACAGACTATTTAACAAAAATAGCTGTTAATAAGTTTTCAATGCCTACGCCTGCAACTACAGGGTATGACACTTATATGTTATTAGACATTAAGTGTAGACCGGTTACATTGAAAACAGGGACAAATACATCCGTAGTTAGTAGTCAGTTAGTTGATAGTACTGCTTTATTTACTACTTATGACATCTCAGCAGGTGACGTTGTTACCAATATTACAACAGGTTTAGTTTCTGCGGTATCATCTGTAGTTAGTAATACAGTATTAGCATTAGACTCAAATATATTTTTAGCTTCAGGAAACTCTTATGGAGTTTTTTCTTCATCTAGTAATGTGCAAGCGGAAAAAGTAATTAACAGTAAACTTACGTTGTTGGTTAATTCAAATTTAACACCGCCAACAATTGAGTTTCCTATTTACGCATTACAAGGCTCAGAATTAACTTTCTATCCTACAACTATAAGTAATAAGGGACAAGTACAAGCAACCTATTTTAGGTATCCTGCAGTTCCAAAATGGACCTATGTAACACTTACCAATGGTGAGCCTGTGTTTGACCAATCGCAAAATGATTATCAAGACTTTGAGTTGGCTATATCAGATGAATATAGATTAGTAACTAAAATATTAGAGTATTGTGGTGTATCTATTCGTGAAACAGAGGTTACTCAGTTTAGTATGGCTCAAGAGCAACAGCAACAACAACCCATAATATCACCAATGCAAAGAATTAAACCTTAAAAGATGGCATATATATCACAATATCAATATTATGAGAATGGAGGTGTAGTACCTGAGGACGCCAATTGGGGGTCTTATCAATTTATTAGCCTAACTGACATAGTCAATAATTTTTTATTGATGTATGCAGGAAACCATTCTTTAGTTAATAACGAAGAACGTTATAAAATATTATTTCACGCAAAGCGTGCTATTCAGGAATTAAACTACGATGCTTTTAAAGAAATTAAAGTATTAGAGTTAACTGTTCCTGACACATTAAGGTACATCTTACCTTCTGACTATGTCAATTGGGTGCGTGTATCCTTATACAAAGATGGTTGGCTTAGACCTTTAACTGAGAATATTCAAACACTTTCATCAAAGGCTTATCTTCAAGACAATACGGGAAGAATTTTGTTTGACCAATATGGAAACGCATTATCTCCTCAGTACTCAACTATTGACTTGGAAAGATTAGCTAGAACAAAGAAGAGTATTTATCTTAACCAAGGCAATCAGTTCAATGGTCAATTAGGATGGAACTATGATGGGATGTGGTACTTTGAAGCAAATGTAGGGGCTGCGTATGGTTTAAATACAGAGACAGCAAATTTTAATCCAACTTTTAATATTGATAGAAAATCAGGAGTTATTAACTTTGACTCATCGATGTCAAGTTTATCTTGTATTCTTGAGTATGTGTCCGATGGTATGGAACAAGGAGACAACTCTTTGATTACAGTAAACAAGATGTTTGAAGCGTATGTTTATGCAGCCATTGAGTATGAGATACTTAGTTCAAAACTTAATGTTCAAGAATATATTGTTGCCCGTTCTCGTAAAAAAAGAAAGGCTTTGTTGAGTAATGCTAAAATAAGAATCAGTAACATTCATCCCGGTAGACTCTTAATGAATATGAGAGGTATGGACAAGCAAATAAAATAAAATGGCAAATTTTACAAGAAACTTTATAGCAGGTAGAATGAACAAGGTAGTAGACCAACGTTTACTTCCTGAGGGTGAGTATGTTGACGCTATGAATATTAGGATGGGTTCAACCGAGAACGCTGAGATGGGAGTAGTAGAGAATACAAAGGGAAACCTTTCCCTTACTACATTAAAATATAATGGAACATCTCTTAGTTCGTCAGCAAGATGTATTGGTGCAATTGAGGATAGTGCAAATGAAACCATATATTGGTTTGTTCACGACTCAGCTTTTACGGTAGGTGCTACAGGTAAACTTGACCTAATTGTTTCTTTTAACGTTTTCACCAACATATTAACATATCACGTAATAAGCATTAACAATGGTGCAAACGTTAATACTGTGTTAAACTTTAACCCAAGTTATTTAATTACGGGTATCAATATACTAAACGACTTATTATTCTTTACGGATGACTACAATGCACCTAGGTTTATAAATACCAATAGAAATTACGCTAACCCCGTATCTAATATAGACCAATTTACAGCAGAGTCTTTACTTGTAATTAAAAAGCCACCGGTAGAATCTCCTGATGTACAACCTATTGTAACTAATGGGCAAGAGAACTTTTTAACTACAAGATTTATTTGTTTTGGTTATAGGTACAGATATATTGACGGAGAGTATAGTGCTACATCTCAGTGGTCTCAACCTGCTTTTGTACCTAATGCGTTTAGTTTTAGTACTGAGAGTTTTTTAAATGAGGGGATGACCAATTTTTGTAACTCTGCAATAATCACATACAACTCAGGAAGTTCTCTTGTAGTTGGTGTTGACTTGCTATTTAAAAGAGCAGATGGCACTGTTATAAAAGTTATTGAGAAACTTGATAAGGCTGATTTAGGTCTTGCAAATAATACCGACTACCAATACACATTTACCAATAGCAAGATATTTACAATACTATCCGAGTCTGAATTATTGAGATTGTACGACAACGTACCTCGATATGCTAAGGCTCAGACTATTATGGGAAATAGATTAATGTATGGTAATTACATAGAAGAATATGACTTAATTGACCAATATGGTGTACCGGTTAAGTTTGAGTATAGTACTGACTTGGTTTCATTACCTATTGGTAATTCTAGTATAAATGATGCTACGTCAGAAGGAAATTATAATATTAACGGAAGCGTAGGTGTTCAAGATGCTATTGTTTCTTTTAATTTAACGGGTAAAAGTTTGGTTGCAGGTTCTTCTATTAATTTAGAAGTAACAATTGAGCACTCTCAGTTTTCAGGTCAAACTCCATTTCCTACACAAGAAACTACTGACGTAGGCTTAAATTTTGCATTTATCTTGTCTACAACATATACATCTGTATATGCATTAGCAACAAGTGTTGAATTTCAAAATGTTGTAGGTACATCGGCAAACATTCAACCATTTGCAACCGCTTGTTCGGGGACAACATTTACTGACTCAGTAAATTGTTTGTTACCAAATACTTTAGATGCCTATATAGCTATAGGAAGCGGTATAAGTGCGGTAGCACAACCTGTTGCAATTATAACAAGTCCTAGTAGCAGTTGGATTGGGCTACAATTTATTGCTCAAAAATATGTTGACAATACAGTTACACCTACGCAAACATTTTATGAGTACTATCAAGTGGTTTCAGCACAAGCAAGTTTTCAAGAAATAGCAAATCCACAAAGTTTACATAGCAATAGAGACTACGAGGTAGGCATCGTATATATGGATGAGTTTAATAGAGCATCAACTGCTCTTGTTAGTCCTAATAATACAGAGCACGTTTCTTGTGGATTGTCTGCATTTAAAAATTCAATTAAAGTAACAATACCTGCTACTCAAAAACCTCCGGGATGGGCTACTAGGTATAAGTTTGTAATAAAGCCTGACCAAGAGAATTATGAGACAATTTATTGTAGCATATTCTTCCAAGACCCTTTAACCAACAATGCATACTTTTTATTAGAAGGAGAGAATGCAAGAAAGATAGAAGTGGGAGATAGGTTAATTGTGAAAGCTGATTCAAGTGGACCAACATCATCTTGTGTATATGCAACTGTTCTTGAGAAATCTTCTCAAGCGTCAGACTTTATTGAAATACCAACCGAATTAGACCCTGCTGTTTTTATACCAATTCCTGCGGGAGTTTATATGAAAATAAACCCAAATAGCTTTAATACAGTTCAAGATGAATATGCCATTATTGCTCCGGGTAAAATAACAGAAACAGAACCAAGAGGTTCGGCTTTTGCTCCTGTCTTAGATTACCCAATGAATAGTGCTCAAGCATTAGGATTTGACCCTACAAATCCAACTTGGGAGTTTTCTGACTATACTGTTCCTGCAGGAAGTAGAATTGTATTTAGCATAAAGCAATGGAGAAGTGGCAGTGGATGTCAATGTGAAGAGAGAAGAAACACTTTAGAAAAAACATTTATTTCTTCAAATACATATGATAATATGTATGATTGGTTTGTTGGAGATAATATAGAGCAGTTTTTAGATGATGGCACTAGATATGCTTCTTGCGGAGAGTCTATACCTGAAAATACATTTGTTTCGGGTACGGGAAATCCTGTAGTTGCTACTGATTTAGTAATTAATTATTATCAATTTTACAGGAACCCAACAACCAATGAGTTATATTTAATGGTAACGGGTACATTTCCTTGTTCAGGTTTGGGTTATCCTAATGCTCGTGCATCTAATGTTGAAGTAAACATTACCGTGTTCCGCTCTGAAAAGAATTTAATATTTGAGACAGAGCCTACTGACGCTCTTCCTGATGTGTTTTTTGAAAATGAGATGTCTTTTGCTATTACGGGTGGTAACCATATGGGTAACCTCCAAAACCAAAATATAGGAGCAGGGACATCTGCTATAATTGACACTAAGTTCTTTAACTGCTTTGCTTTTGGAAACGGGGCAGAAAGTTATAAGATTCGTGACTCAATTATTGGCAACTCATTTAACTTTGGCAACAGGGTTACAAGCGTATCTGCTCAGAACTATAAAGAGTCTGATAGATTTGCTGACATCACATATAGTGGTGTTTATAATGCTGAGTCAAATGTTAATAAGTTAAACGAATTTAACTTAGGTCTATTAAACTTTAAAAATTTAGAGACTTCTTTTGGAGAGATATTTATATTAGACGGAAGACAAACTGACGTACTTGTATTACAAGAAGATAAGGTTTCATACGTATTAGCTGATAAAAATTTATTGTCAGATTCTACAGGCGGTGGTGTCGTAGCTTCTGTCCCTGAGGTATTAGGCACACAGATTGCCCGTAGCGAGAAGTATGGTATTAGCTTTAACCCTGAGAGTTATATTCAATGGGGATACGATAGATATTTTACTGACGTAAAGCGTGGTGCTGTTATTCAATTACGTGGTAACTCGTATTCTAACGAGGAACTAAAAGTTGTGTCTGAAATGAATATGAGGACTTGGTTTAGAGATACATTTAATGAGTCTTTTAATACTCAAAAACTTGGTGGTTTTGACCCTTATATGAATGAGTATGTCTTAACAAGTAATACTATTGCTATACCATCAAATCCTCAGTGTATAAATTGTGGTATTACTCAGACATTTACATTGTCATCTGCTACAAGTGCAACAACAACTTATTGTGTTGACTTAGGTCCAACCATAGGAAACACAGACATTAACTATACTGTTTCTTCAATAAGTGCAGGTGGTAATTTCCAAATAGTGGCGACTTACAATGCAATAGCTTATCCTACAGGAGTAGTTACTACAAGTGGTACGTTAACTTTTAATAAGAATAATGTATCAGTAGAAACTGTAACGCTTGTAATAACTTATATAGGTGATATCACATTAAGCGTAGAGGTAGAGTGTGTTCAAGCTGCATCATTAAGCATTGTTCAAATAGTACTTACCAATGATTATGACTCAGGTCAAACCATTAATAGTCAGTATAGATATGTAATTGGTTCATTTACATCTCCATTGCAATCAACATTTGTAACATTTGCTAGCGGAACAACAAACCCTCTTGTCTCTTTGTATAATATTACTACCAACTATGTAGGCACGGGTGGTTTTCCTCCTGCAGGAAGTACAATGAGTTTGATTTCAAACAAACTTGCTAGCGATACTTTTGTATTTAATACTGCTACCGACAAGTTTAGATACCTTGCATCAGACACATTATACGCTAATACTACAGCAGGCATTAATTCATTATTAGCCTTAACTACTATAGCAACGCCTAATTTAGGTAGTGGTTCTTATAACTATGCAAATTTCACAGTACCTGCACTTGAAGACTATTTGTATTTAATATGGGACTTTAGGTCTTCTTCTCCTGTAGAGTTGTGTTATTCAGTAGCAAGTGCAGAAGACGCTTGTTGTGGATGTGTGTTAGCTGTTGTTTCATACAATTGTGAAGATGGAGATTGTGTAGACCCATTAGATGGCAGCGGGGTTTATGCAACCTTAATTGAGTGTCAAGCAGCTTGTGCCGCACCAACAACGGTTACATTAGATTGGACTGTTGGTCAGCAATCAGGAGGAGCATTGGTAATATTCAACAACGTAATGTCACAATTATTGAATGTAACATCTACTGCAGGAGGTGCTCAAAGTGGAACAATATATCCATTAATAAGCGAGTTACCTTACACCATCCGTGGTGAGTGGGTGTCAGGTTCAGGTAACATTATACAATTTAATTTATGTGATATAATAGGTAGTGGAACAATATTTACAAGTGCACCAATTACTAACGTAGAGGGTTATGAGGATTATTTGGTTACACCAACCCCTGTTCACGGATTAGTAAACTTAACTGCACAAAATGTAACGCTTCCTACTTGTCCTGTATAATTAAAATAAAATATAAAAAATGGCAACAAGTTCAGTATATTATTTAAATGCACCATCACTTGGTTCAGCAACTGCTGTGTTTACAAATAGCACATTAGCAACTTGTGCTGCAGATGGATTCTATTCAGATGGAGTAATAGTAAGAGAGCAGGTAGATTGTGTACTATTACCACAACAAACTTGCCCTACTTGCGATAATGTTACATACAACTGCGATAGTGGTAACTGCGTAGACCCATTAGACGGTAGTGGAACATATTCAACGCTAGCTGAGTGTCAGGCAGCTTGTATATCTCCTGTAAACTACAACTATTACACATTTGAGGCTTGTAACGGAGGTTCCCCAATTGATTACAGAAGTATATTATCATTAGCGTTGTATGATGTATATGCATTCCAAGCGTCTCCTCCTGATAGAACGTGTTATACAATCACAAGTATAACAGCAGCATCTAATGTAAACGATTTACCAACATTATATGGACCTAAAGCAAATTGTGAAGATGCTGATTGTACACAACCTTAATAAACAACTATGCCAAATTATACATTATCATATAGCGATTTAGTAGCGGGATGGGTATCCTTCTACTCTTACAATCCTGACTTTATGATAGGGATGAACAACTATTTTTACACGTTCAAAGGTGGCAATCTTTACAGACATAACGTAAATGCTAATAGGAACACATTCTACGGCACTTTTACAGCTTCGTCTATACAAAGTGTGTTTAACACTGCACCCCTTGAAAACAAGCTATTTAAGACCATTAACATACAAGGGGATGCTGCTTGGGCTGCGACATTAGAGACAGACTTGCAATACTCGGGATACATAGACGTGAATTGGTTTTCAAAAAAGGAAGCTGCTTACTTTGCGTTTATAAGAAACAACTCAGTTGGCGAACTTGCACTTAGAAGTGTAAATGGTATAGGAAGAAGTTACCAAGTAACGGGTTCGGGAGCGGCTGTTATAGTTAAGTTTGTTGTAGAAATAGGAAGCATCATTAGTATTGGAGATTATCTGTACTATTCAGTATCTCCATATGTAACACCAATACTTGCGGGT
>Ga0209353_10001638_pt1 | contig 12644 bp, 34 predicted proteins | sample LauGreSpBDMM15SD_2_FD_187561 | JGI IMG/M metagenome (GOLD analysis project Ga0209353, IMG submission 187561) | Freshwater lake microbial communities from Lake Michigan, USA - Sp13.BD.MM15.SD (SPAdes) (version 2) | ecosystem: Environmental > Aquatic > Freshwater > Lake | place: Lake Michigan...
TTGAACTGAAAAAAATCAATGTGCGCCGCTTTTTGATTACGCATTAGCCTCATAGCCGCCTTGGTGTGGTTTTGAATCAGCAACGTAGTCAGGACGTTTTCTTATGTAAGCGTCGTGCAAGTCCAAAAAGAAAACAGTGTCGCCTTCATAGCTGACCATTTTTCCCCTGTAAGACCATGCTTTTTTTTGGATTCCAAGACCTCGCTCAATAAAGTCCAAACCTGTTTGGGTTACTTTCCAAACGCCGCCTATGTTGGTGTGGTCTTCCCGCTCCGCTTTTTGGACAAGCCCCCAATACTTTAATTTTTGAAAGTTTGTCCATTGAATTGCAGTCAAGCCAATTTTGCTGATGTTGGTCGCTCCATGCTGGCTGTACAGTTTGTACAAAGAATTTGCAAGGCTTTGATTGAATGAGTGTTTGTACTCAACAACCTTAGCCCCGCAACATTCGCATATGCGTGGAGATTTGCGGTCGTCTTCTGAGAAAAGCGCAATCTGTGTCATGGTCAGAAGGGGATGTCGTCGTCCATATCTTCAAAGCCAGACTTCGCAGAAGCGTTTTGCTCCTTTTGATAGCCGACGTTCCCGCGTGACTGCCACTCTGGCGACTTCTGGATTTTCTCCCGAAGGCCATTGCTAAAGCTGTCAAACAGCGCCATGTCAGGCTCGTCAATAGAAAACAGCTTCAACTCGTTGTGGCCCGTAGGTATGCCAGCCTTTTTGATGGCAGGTGGCACGGACATGATGGCGGCAATGTTGGTGTACTCTTTGCCGTTGTTGCCCATAGCCTTGATGACCGAAATCATCGCCCACGCGCCCAGCACGTTCTTGAGTTCAAAGCCACGCAACTCTTCGGGTGTGAACTCGCGCCCACGCCATGTTTGCAGGTCTTTGCGCAAGGTAGCCATCTCAGCCAGCGAGAGCGTGAAGTTCTTGCTGATGGACATTGGCTCGTTCTTGCCTGTAACGATAGGCTTGCCTGCCTCGTCCTCGCCATGCACCTCAAATTGCAACATCACTTTGGGCAGTTTTTTGACCGTTCCAAGGTAGGTTGAATCTTGAGTTCCCAAGTCAATGACTCGGTAGCACCGTGCAAGGTGCATTCCTTGTGGGACTGGGGTGAACTCACCGCCGCCGCCGCCGCTTTCTTTCGCTATTAAAGCCATCATTCGCTCCTAGTTAAGGTTACCGTTTCTAAAGTCACTATAGGGCGCTTGGGCAGTCCGCATTCATAGCGGATGATGTCCCAGTCGTCCTGCTTTGCAACGCCTGCCTCAGCCCGTTCTAGAGCCTCCGCAAGCATTTGTTGCCTCTCAAGCATCAGTTGATGCATTTCGTATTCGCTGTTCATGTGTTCGCTTTCACGTTAAACTGGTGGCAGTGTATCATGTTTAATCTGGTATTGCACAACAATTTTTTTTAGTGTAACATCCGCTTAACCAAGAAAAGGAACCCGATGACACTTCAAGAATATTTTAAGGACAAGCCAAGGGGGTCGATGATTGCTTTAGCCCGTAGGTTAGGCATCAGCAAGACATGGTTTTCATTGATAGTTACGGGGCGACAACTGCCTAGTCCCGAACTGGCACGCGACATAGAGTTGCACACAGGCAGGAAAGTGAAGAGGGCTGAACTTCGGCCCGACATCTTTGGAAAGACAGCGAAATGATATGGTACAAATTTCACATCGGTGACTACCTCACACACACAGTTCATCTGTCTGATGCAGAGGACTTGGCGTACCGACGCCTGCTTGACCTTTACTACATGAGCGAGAAGGAAATCCCACTTGAAACCGAATCGGTTGCTAGGAAGATTCGCCTTGACTTAGACATAACCGAATCGGTTTTGGATGAGTTTTTTGAACGTACCGAAACAGGGTATTTCAACAATCGTTGCCATGCTGAAGTTATCAAGTATCAACATCAAGTTGAAAATAATCGACAGCTTGGAAAGCGAGGCGGCAGGCCGAAGAAAACCGAATTGGTAACCGAATCGAAAGCGAAAGATAACCCTAAGAAGATACAGATACAGAAGAAGAATATAAATACATCGTCGAAATTCGACGAGTTCTGGAATGCTTGGCCTTCGTCCAAACGCAAGGTCGCAAAAGCAGAGTGCCAGAAGAAGTGGGCGAAGGCTGGGCTTGACTCAGTGGCGGAGACCATCATCTCTCAAGTCAACATCCTCAAGGTGACTGACCAATGGACTGGCGGGTTTGAGCCAGCACCGCTGACGTACATCAACCAGCGTCGTTGGGAAGACGATGCAGGCACGCCAGCCGTGGGTAGGAGGGTGATATGACACCTTTAATTCGTGACGCGATAAAAATGGTTTTTGATGGTGGTTTAGACCCTATTGAAATTCAGTGGTTTGATTTATCGGGTTATGTTGACGACAGAAGCCACGCTGTAACTGAACCATTGATGAAGTACCGCCCCCCGTTTGAAAAAAACATCGTGGTTTGGCGCGGCAAAACAAGGAATCATGTTTCATATGACACCATTTTTATGGTGGTTGGAACTGACCCTGAAGAGGGTATCGTGATTTCAACATGGAAAGGCGTGACAGGGCAGGTTCCAACTAAATTTCCACCAATGGTTTATTTGATTGAAGGTGATATGTTGCGGTATGGCCCAGTAGATGAAGGCGCAAAAATATCAAAAGAAATGGCGGAAACCTTGCTTGGGTTTTGCGGCAATTGGTATGAATCTTTGTGTCAATCAGTACAGTCACACAAGCCAGAAATCAAAAAAACTTTTACGAACCAAAGAAAAATCAAAGAGGGCAAGATGCCCACTTACGATTGGACTACGGTGGTTGTGGAGGCTCCCAAACCTAAAAATGAGCATCAAGGCGGAACACACGCAAGTCCTAGATTACACGACCGCAGAGGACATTTAAGACGGTTAAAAACGGGAAAAACTTGTTGGATTAAAGCGCACAAAGTTGGCGACATGACTAAAGGCGTTGTGTTTCACGATTATGTTATTAACGAAATTCGAGCAAGGGAAAAAGTATGACCCCAGTCGAGCGTATGTTGGGGATGCTGACCAAAGTCAAGGGTCGAAATGGGTCTTGGACTGCTTGCTGTCCTGCTCACAACGACAAAGGCCCATCGCTTGCTATCCGAGAGACAGAAGACGGGCGCGTGTTGCTTCACTGCTTTGCGGGTTGCGAGACCTTGAACGTAGTGCAGGCGCTGGGCATGGACATGACTGACCTGTTTCCGCCTGACGACAAGCGCCGCGAATACCCAGTCGAGGGCAAGAAGAGCATGAAGCCTGCGTTCTACGCCAGCGACCTTATGCGAATCATTTCGTTTGAGGCGTTGGTGGTCTCCATCTGCGCCTACGACATGAGTCAAGGCAAGAAGTTAAGCGAAGGCGATAGAGAGCGAATGAAATTATCACAACAGCGAATTGAAGAGGCAATGAAATATGCAAATGTCTGACGTGCAAAAAAGAGCGCAAGAATTGGACGAGGCCCGTCGCATTCGTATTGTCAAGCCTGACGAGGTTGATTTTGAGAAGTACCTCAAGGCCAATGACGTTGCGCAGAAGGTCAAGCAGGCAAGCGAGTTTTTGGATGAACTTCAAGACGAACTTGCAAACCCTGTGGTGGAAAGCCATCAGACAATGCCTTGGCCTAAAACCCATCAGGGCTTTCAGTACCGCGCTGGTGAGGTGACGCTTTACGCTGGCGGCAATGGTGGTGGCAAGAGCATGGTCACGGGCATGATTGCCTTGGGTCTTATCAAGCAAAAGCAAAAGGTGATGATTGCATCTTTTGAGATGAAGCCCAAGCGCACATTGTTTCGTATGCTCCGCCAGTTTGCGGGCGAGAACATTGACTTGCCACGTTACGTCGATAAGAACCGCTACCTCACAAGCCTGTTTGACCGCATGAGAGGTTATGCCTGTGATTACCTGTGGCTGTACGACCAGCAAGGCACTGTGACTGCACAGCAGGTCATCGCGGTGTCTCGCTACAGTGCCGTTGAGTTGGGTGTGCAACACATCTTCATTGACTCGCTGATGAAGTGCGTGTCTGGTGAGGACGACTACAACGCACAGAAGTCTTTCGTTGATGAGTTGACCTCGTTGGCCCGTGACCACAATGTTCATGTCCATTTGATTCACCACATCCGCAAGTTGCAGAGCGAGGAAATCAAGCCCAACAAAAACGACATCAAGGGTTCAGGCTCAATCAGCGACCAAGTGGATAACGTCCTGATGGTGTGGCGTAACAAGAAAAAAGAACACGATGCACAGAACGGCTCAGTCGATGCAATGATTCCAGACGCCTACCTGATGTGTGAGAAGCAACGTAATGGCGAGGCGGAGGATTGGTACTCGCTTTGGTATCACAAGGAGAGCCAGCAGTTTGTCGAGCATCACGATTCTGTCCCTATGTCTTTTGACAATGGGGGAAGGTTTTGAATGACAAGGAAGAAAAAAGAGCAAGAGACCGTGAGCATATGCACCGCTGTCTCGTTCGGGAGGTCATCAAGATGCGTATTAAAAATCGCGATAGCGCATACCGTTGGCTCAAAGGTTACGTTGACGACTCTGGGAAGTGGAAAAAGGGGTGGAACGAACTTCACCCCAAATCCAAACTTGAAGAAGATGTTAAAGACCAATGGGCTAAAGGCAACCGAGGTAACGAAGGAGAATGGAAATGAACTTTGAGAAAAACATACTGTCGCAGGGCCAAGCGTTTTTTACGCAAGACCAATTTAACCAAGCACTGACAGAGGCAAAAGCCGAAATCATGGCGGTGGCAATACAGACAACCAAGCAGGCCATTTTTATGGAGCGTCAAGCCTGCGCCGAGATGGCTTTTGCTTATGAGGCAAAGCTGGCTGGCAAAGAGGATGACGAGAATTTTGACTCGCCCCTTGCTAATGACATCCTTAACCGCATACCTGCACAACGCCAATGATTGAAATTACATTGCCTTGGCCTCCAACGGTCAACACCTACTGGCGCAACTTTAACGGTCGCACCATCATCAGCGCAAAGGGGCGCGAGTACCGCAAGGCTGTTGCTGACCAAGTGCTAATTCAACGAGCCGCTAAACACATCGACTACGCGGTGAAAGTGGAGATTGAATGCTTCCGTCCTGACCGTCGTCGCCGTGATTTGGACAATCTTTTGAAGGCACTGCTTGACTCTATGACTCACGCTGGGGTCATGCAGGATGACGCATTGATAGCAGACCTTCGTGTGTATTGGGCAGATGAGATTGGCGGCATGGTCAAGGTGACCATAGAGGGGGTGGAATGAACTGGATTATTTCTTTGGTCGTCGTTTACTTTTTGTTCTCAGGCGAACCAGCGTTGATTGATGTGATGCACGACAGCGTCATTCAGTATTTGGCAGAAAAAGATAAGGTGCGCAAATGAAAACGGAACCAGACTTGATTGACATCATCGCAATGTTTGCGCTGGTGGGACTGATGCAAAAGCCGTCGAAGGCTTTAAAGTCAAAGATTGATATTGCTTACGAAGCCTATGAGCAGGCGCAAGCGATGATGGATGTGCGAGGGGACTTCATGGATAAAAGGAGCGATTGATGGACACGGTTCTAAATATTTTTGGGTTGTTTTTTTTAGTGTCAGGCATTGCGGCTTGGGCTAGTGCCGTGATGATTTATGTTTTTTATCGGATGTGTTCGCGTCCACCAACGGAGGAAGAAAATGTTTAATTCATTTGGAGAGTTTTTTTGGGCATTCATGTCGCTGTCTGGATTCATGTTCTGGATAGGCGTCGTGATTTTTGTTGGTATGGTAATCAAGCGCAATCGCGCAAAAAGGAAAATGTACTATGAGCAATGAAGACAGAGACCCGCATAAGGCGGTGGACTACATCTTGAAGCACGCCGCGCTCTTTGCTAAGGCTAAGGCAGAGCGGACGTACATAGAGCATTTTCGCAAGAGCCTGAAGGGCATCCTGATGAAGCGCTCAATGGAGACCGCAATTGGTGCGCAAGAGAGAGAGGCTTATGCACACCCTGAGATGGTTGAGTTGCTGATGGGCCTAAAGGCCGCAGTCGAGATTGAAGAGAAGTTGAAATGGGACATAACAGCCGCAGAGTTGCGTGTCGAAATTTGGCGAACAGAACAAGCCAACAACAGAGCAGAAGGAAAGGCAACGCTATGAAAAAGATTTTTATTGCAGTGTGCGCGTTCAGCGCATTGGTTGGGTGTTCATCCAACAAGGAGCCGCACGTCACGGTGCAGAATCTCATCATGGACAGGAACATCCAGCCCCTCAGTCGTGGTGAGCAGATTGACGCTATCAAGGATTGTGTAGAGGCTGGCCTGCGCCCTCGCGTGATATACGGCAAGAGGCAGGTCAATGGCTACTCTGCGGAGACGGTGATTGACGTCCTCTGCTCTAATCGATATGCGTTTTAACAGCTTCCAATGGGGGGTCATCCACGGTCTAAGCTGGGTAGTCTGCTTGGCTGATGGATGGATTCTCCACAACCATGTTTTGTTCGGGACTGGTTTATTCTTTATGGTTTATTCAATGTGGAGGATGATTGTGACGGCTACACCAGAAGACGAAGAGTTCGAGCGCATAGAGCGAGAGCAGACAATGGGCTGGCGCAAGCGCCAGATTGTTTCGTTGAAAACCAACGTCGAGTCTTTTGATGAGTGGGAACACAGCCACCGCCCTGAACAGTACAACGTGGAGCGCCGCGCATACCTTGCGGGGTTTGAGGCAGGCTCACGCAATGAGCGACTCAAAAAGGAAATGAATGATTGAAAAGAAGTTGACGTGTCAGGTGTGTCGCTTGCGACCCGCCGAGGTTAAGGGTAAAAACAGTAAGGGCGCACCGCAATGGCGATGCCAGACGTGCCACGATTTAAAGAACAGAGCGGGTTTTACAAAGGGTAAGCAATGACCGACAAACCGAAAATCATATTTGCTGAAGGGTGTTTTGACGGCTTTGAGGGTACGGAAGAGGAGTTGGCGGCGATGCTGGCTGACATCCACCAAATGGCTGAAAACGGAACCTTGTTTCAAAATGCCACGCCCGTTGACGAGTCAGACGAAGAGTTCATCAAGTTCATGCAATCCAAGGTACAGCCCCGCCAATGACAACACTCAAAGAAAAGAAGCACATGAGCGCCGTGGCTGAATTAGGGTGCGCTGTATGCAGGCGGATGGGGCATGAGGGTACGCCAGCAGAACTGCATCACAAAAGGGCTGGAACAGGGGCTGGAAGGCGTTCTAGCCACTTCGATGTCATACCGCTCTGTCCTGAGCATCATCGCGGCTCTACGGGCCTGCATGGCCTTGGGACGAAGGGGTTCCCTAAGCACTGGGGGTTTGACGAGGATGACCTCCTCAAAGACACTCGCGACCTGCTTGGAATTACGGTTTGCGCGTAAAGCGGTTGTTTATTTACAACGTATTAGGGTTTTCCTTAGAAATATTTTTTAAAAGGTATTGTGTTGGCGTTTAATTTGGGCTTAAACTAGAGGCACTGACAAAGCAATGGTGCTGAGTCAGGCAACTAAACGAAAGCGAACTATGAACCTCAATGACCTCCCCCTCACAAGCGTAGACACACTCGGCAACCTGTTGGCTCAAATCAAAGAGTTGACTGACAAGGCTGACGCAATCAAAGACGCCATCAAAGAATCAGCATCTGCTGGTGGCGCAAAAGTAGTCGAGGGCAACCTCTTCAAAGCTACATACATCGAATCCAACCGTAGCGTGTTCGACAAAGACGCATTCATCAAAGAGTTTGGCGCAGAGGCATACGCCAAGTTCACCAAAGTCTCCGCTGTGTTCAGCGTCAAGGTCACCAGCCGTTAAACCCACGGGGCTTCGGCCCCTATCAGGAGAACACCATGACACAGCAAGAATTTAATCGTTTGGTCGCACTGGACATCCAGCGTTTGGTCGCCAAAGCACAAGCAGAGTACGAGGCCAAAACCACTCCGTTAAACCAAAACGAAACCAAATAGAAAGCGAATCGGATATGAAACACGCACAAGCAGATTACATCAACGCAGGCTTCAAGTACGAGAAGGCAACCAGCGCCGACAGGGCGCGTGCTGTAGCAGAGAGTATCCGCAAGATGCTTCAGGAAGAACACATCACAGACCAAGTGGATGCTCGTTACTTTGTTGAGCGCGGACGCCAAGAAGCCCGTCAGGAGGTTACAGCATGACCAAAAAAACAAGAAAAGTAAAAATGGATGTTCCTGAAGATTCTGTCGTTATTGTTTTTAACCATGATGAACTGTTTATGGTCAAAAAAATAGTTGAATACTTTACTTGGCAAGACGATGACGTTTGGGCGGCTGTTGGCATCAAAGGTAAAAAGTTGGAAAAAGTTTTGACCAATAAGTTGATTGAAATGGAAAACATCTTGTTGCAAAACTACGATGGCGACTATGTTTTTAGTCAAATGCAAGAGGGCAATATTTGTTTCCCATATCAACAAATCGAGAACAATTTATGAACACAGACCACGTCATTACCAACAGCCTGAACGGAAAGTTCAAGTGCGAATTCTGCGGCGTGGAGGAGGAGCCTCCCTTCATGCCCGCTCCTATTGACGTCATCATCGACGCGATGGATTTTTTTATTGAGACGCATAAAAAGTGCAAGCGACCACCAGCGGAGGCAGTTATGTCAGAGTACATCAAGGGATTTGACGCAGGCTACGACTACGTCCTCAATGAGGTCAAGCAGTACATCTGGAAGTACCCAGACGACACGTTTGCTTTGGAGGAGTTGTTGGCCCACCTCAAGATGGAAGGCAAGCCTGAATGACAGACCTGTTTGGTTATGAGGAGTTTGACTGGCGAAAGGAGTGGCAGGGTATGCCTGAGTTCTTTCAGGAAGACCTCACGCCTTTTCGCGTCCTCAACATTCGCTTTAGAAATGAAGAGGATGTGCAGGAGTTTGCGAAGTTGATGGAGCAGGTCATCACGCCAAAGCAGAAGGCGTTGTGGTTTCCCTTCGCTGAGTTCCGCAGGGCGTCGCATTTGAGGTACGTCGATGAATCCTAAGTACCCCATCTACATTGTGTCTAAAGGACGTTGGAAGACGCGCCTGACAAGCAAGGCGTTAGACCGCATCAACGTCCCGTACTACATCGTGGTCGAGGCCCACGAGTGGGGCGAGTATGCCAGCGTGATTGACCCAGCAAAGGTGCTGGTGTTGCCGCCTGAGTTTCTGCGGGATTACGACACTTGCGATGATGTGGGGGATGCCCGTGGAAAAGGCCCCGGGGCCGCACGGAATTTCTGTTGGGTTCACAGCAGTTTGATGCACGAGTCCGAGCGCCATTGGGTCATGGATGACAACATTGCTTCGTTCAACAGGCTCAACCGCAACCTCATGGTCAAGGTCACTTCTGGCACGATATTCAGGGCCGCAGAGGACTTCGTTGACCGTTACGAGAACGTCGCCATCGCTGGGTTCAACTACGACTTCTTTGCCAAGGCCAAGGAGCCTCTGCCTGCCTTCGTAATGAACACCCGCATCTACTCCTGCCTGCTCATCAAGAACGACCTGCCAATGCGCTGGAGGGGGCGTTACAACGAGGACACTGACCTGTCCCTGCGGGCGCTCAAGGCTGGCCTATGCACCGTGCAGTTCAACGCATTCCTGCAAGAGAAGGCCACCACCCAAACAATGACTGGTGGCAACACTGACGAGTTCTACGCCAAAGAGGGAACCCTGCCCAAGTCGCAGATGCTAGAGCGCCTGCACCCTGACGTGGCTGAGGTGGTCTGGCGGTTCGGTCGCTGGCATCACCACGTTGACTACACCGTGTTCAAGCACAACGCCTTAGTGCGCAAGGCTGGCGTGGTCATACCAGAGGGCATCAACAACTACGGCATGACCCTGAAAGACACTAGGGAAAGTCCCTAGATTTATTTTTAAAAAGTTGTTGACATCGTTTAAGTTGGTGTTATACTAACCTCACTGACACAGCAATACCGCATAGTCAGTTACAGCGAAAGAAAAGCGAAATGAAAAAAGCAATCAAACTTAAAGACATCCACGCAGGTCAACTCGTGGTTACCAGCGACAGCCCAGAAGCCCAAGTGCGCACGGTTGAAAGCGTTGAGGGTTTCATGGTTACCTTGACTTGGTACGAAGGCACAAACCAGTGCATTCAGGGCGTGGATTACTCTTTGCTGGGTGTCCCGACAATCGCTCAAATTGAGTACAGCATCAGCAACTATGGTCGTCTTGCTAACATGGAAGACGTCAAGGATGTAACCCTCTTAATCGGCTAAACCAAAGGGGGCGAAAGCCCCCGCTAAAAGCGAATTGAAATCGAAAGGAAATAACATGAGTCAAGTTTACAAACTGGAAGAGCATTTGATGATGCTTTTGGTTGAAGACAAGTTGTGTTTTGCAGAGGGTGATTGGGAGCGCTTAGACAGAATCCGCTTGGCTATTGACGACACCCGTGACCAGATTGCCAAAGCGAAGGGGAACTGAGATGTCATTCATTGCAGAGATTGAAACACGCGTTGCAGGCATCCCCTGCATCATTGGCGTAGAAGAGTACCAAGAGGGCAGTTACAACAAGTGGTGCGATTCTGACATGGACTACTACGGCTACACCGAGTGGGTGGTGTGTGACCGCCGTGGACGCCCAGCCCCGTGGCTGGAGCGCAAGCTGACTGGCAAGGATTCCAGCCGCATTGAGTCCGAGATTGCAGAGCATTTTGCAGACTAGGGAAAGTACCTACAATTATTTTTAAAATAGTTGTTGCTTGGTTTAATTTGGGGTTATACTAGCATCACTGCAATACGCAGGTAACAATGAAAGAAAAGCGAAATGAACATCGGAACACAAACAAACAGCGTCGTAAACCACTTGTACAGCCGCATGACGGTTGGCGCACCAGCACCTGAAGTTGGCATGGGCGCAACCAAGTTGTCATGGACTGACCGCCACGCCGCGACAGTGACCAAGGTTACCCAGTTGACCAGCAAGGTCTGGGCATACGAGATTTTCGTTATTGAAGACAAGCCAACGGTTGTCTCTGGTAGCGTGCATGACGGTAGCGCCGTCTACACCTTCGAGCCAAACCCTTCTGGGTACGCCGATATGTATCGCATGGAGCGCAAGACAGGCAAATGGGTTCGCGGTTACATCAACCAAGAGACAGGCAGATTCAAGCAACGCCGTAGTGGTGGTTTGATTATCGGTATGCGTGACCATCACTTTGACCCACACTTCTAAACCACGGGGGCGCAAGCCCCCAACCGAATCACAACCGAATAGAAAGCGAATCGATATGACGCACTTTGACACCATGAACACCATCGTCAGCAAGTTCTTTGATAACCTGCCCAAGTCCTACGTCGTGTACTGCGACTACATTGCTCACACCATCGTGAACAACCTGAAGGCCAATGACGCCGAGAAGTTGCTGTCCAGCGTGAGCCGCCCTAAGTACGACCTGACTGAGACTGGTGGCTTTGCCAGTACCAAGAAGACTATCGACGTGGAAGACCGTAACGGTCGCAAGTACCGCGTGACTGTGGAGGAGGTCAAGTGACGCCAGAGCAAATTAAAAAGTTGCGTGGCTCTCTTGGTTTAAACCAATTTGAGTTCTCAGAAGCCATAGGGGTTGGTCGAGGAACCGTTACTTCTTGGGAAAGGGGACACAAGCATCCTCAGCCAAAAAACATAGAAAAAATGCTGGCGTTGAGTGCCACACCAAAAAAGTGGGTTGAATTGACTACTGAAGAAATTGAACAAATTGGCGAAATATTTCAAGAAAAGAATAGAAGCATTCAGGCTTGGGGTTTGTTTGCTTTAGCCATAGAACACAAAATAAGGAGTAAAAATATATGAAAGAAGAGTCATTGCTTGAGAAGGTGGTGATTGGTATAATGTTCATTGCTTTCCTTGTGTTCTGGATGTGGGTTCCTGACTTCACATTGGATGAAGAGGATTGCATGAAACAAGAGTCCAGCGCATACGTCAAGAGACTATGTAGCGAATCCAAAGCGAAGTAGAACCGAGTCGGTTTCTGCGTATACAGTGACCCGCGAATAAGTATCCAATGTCCGTGGATAAGTATCCAATGGCGAAATGAAAGCGAATCGAATACACTTACGTCATTCATTCACATAGGGATTACGGGTTATGCCAGAAACCAAACCAAAGATGCGCAAGACCACACGGGCTGAGAAGATAGTTAAGCCTGCTGTGTACGAGACGCCCGTCAAGGGGGGTAAGAAGCCCACCAAGACGCCGAAGGCTACTACGCAAGCCCAAGGTGGCCCCACGCCCAAAAAGAACCCTGTAGGCGCTCCCACCACATACAACACTCACATGGCTTCTATCATCTGCATACGCATAGCAGAGGGAGAGAGTCTAAGAGAGATTGTCAAGACAGCAGGGATGCCAGACAGGACTGTGATTTACGATTGGTTGCTCCGCCACCCTGAATTCGCCAACCAGTACGCACGCGCACGGGAGGAGCAGGCTGACACGCTGGCTGATGAAATCATCGCCATTGCTGACGAGCAACCTGAAATCATCGCGGTGACCGACAAGAAGACTGGCGCATTGATTGAACACAAGCTGGACGGCGCTTTCCTCCAGTGGCAGAAGAACCGCATTGAGGCCCGCAAGTGGA
>Ga0209353_10001644_pt1 | contig 12631 bp, 15 predicted proteins | sample LauGreSpBDMM15SD_2_FD_187561 | JGI IMG/M metagenome (GOLD analysis project Ga0209353, IMG submission 187561) | Freshwater lake microbial communities from Lake Michigan, USA - Sp13.BD.MM15.SD (SPAdes) (version 2) | ecosystem: Environmental > Aquatic > Freshwater > Lake | place: Lake Michigan...
AAATACTTGCTGGTGCAATGAACACTATTAAAATAAACAAACCTGTATTGGTTATTGAACAACAAAAACATGAATATAAAAATGATATAGATGAAAAACCCGCTATTGCAATTTTAGAAGGTTGGGGTTATCAAGTAATAGAACAATTTAACAAAGATTGGATACTCAAATGGACAAATTAAAAATTAGATTCTTTAGTGATGCATATAAGCCAAAAAGGGCTAGTCATAGATTACGCGGTGAAGTTACCTGTCAAGCATTGCTCAATCAAGGATACGATGCTAAAATCTTAACCAACGACTGGAGCGAGGTTGATGCAAACACCATCGTGATATTTTTAAAACGTAGCCAGCCTAGTAGTATGCAACGTGCCAAAGATCTTGGTGCAAAAACAATATACGATCTTTGTGATAATAAATTTGAAGAAAAAGAAGAATATGAACCCTGCTGTCAACTGGCTGATCTAGTTTCTGTAAACAGCGAAAACATGGGCATAAGTGTTAAACATCATACTGGTCGTGAGTATGTTGTAATGCCAGATCCTTATGAACGACCAATCTTAAAACCTAAATTTAATCCCAACAGTCAACTTGAACTATTGTGGTTTGGAAGCCAATCTAGTTTTGCATTTCTCCCCATTGTTGAAGTGTGGCAGAGATTAGAACAGGATATAATAGATTATCGGTATTCTATGATTAGTTCAAAAACTGATAGAGTCTTAAGCAAAATGAAAAAACGGCAAGATAAAGGTTCGGTTACTGGTATCAACCTTGATAAAATTAATTTAGAAATATGGACTTGGGAAAGACAAGGACAGTTATTAGAATCCTGTGACATTGTCCTTATGCCAGTGCAAACAGAAAATCCTAGAACTGATACCAAAAGCGCAAATCGATTAATTGATAGTTTAATATCTGGACGTTTTGTTATTACTACACCGTTACACAGTTATTTAGATTTTGAACCATTCACTTGGCAGGGTGATTATATTGAAGGTATCAAGTGGGCTAGAGCAAATCCTGAAAAAGTATTAGAGATGATTACAGCTGGACAACACTATGTAGAAGAAAACTATTCAGCACGAGTGTTATCTAAAAGATTTATAGAAGAAGTCAAACATCAATTAGGAATGTAATATGGGAAGTCCAAATGATTTAATATACATTAAAACAACGTATCCAACGGCAAATGGACCTGTACTTGAGATAGGTTGCAAATACAACGATACTGGATTTAAAAAGTTTTTTAAAAATCAGGGAATTGAATACGTAGGTACTGATATTGAAGAATCAGGGCCAATTGATCCATTCAAACCAGATAAAGGACAAGTTGATGTTGTATGTGATCTTACTGCATCCGAAAATCCCTTACCAAAAAATCATTTTGATCTTGTGATATGTTGTAGTGTAATGGAACACGTACCGAATCCTTGGGTCATGGCTGAAAAAATATCAGAGCTAGTAAAGCCTGGCGGAAAATTATATATTGCAGTTCCGTGGGTTTGGAAATATCACGGATACCCCAAAGACTATTATAGGTTTACACATACTGCTATAGAATATCTATATCCAAATTTTACATGGGGCAATTTTGCTTGGTCAAGCACCTCTGAAGGTGATATTCAATGGCAAGACATGGATCGAATTAGTGAACGTAAAATGATAATTGCTGATCATTCTCCTGACGGGAAAAAAACTGCCAAATATATTAAATATTTGTCTATCAATATGCTCGGAACTAAAAATGCTTAATGAAAAAGTAAATGAATTAATAAACAGTGGGCAAAAAGTAAAATTGCATCTTGGGTGCGGTAGTAGGTTATTTGACGGATATCTAAATGTAGATGGTGACTACATGGCACATGATCCCAATGTTATGATCCATGACATAACATGCCCATTCCCACTGCCAGATAATTGTGTAGACGAAATACTAACTGTTCATGTGATAGAACACCTCAGTAGACAATACGTTCACCCTATGTACAAAGAGTTTTTGAGAATCTGCAAACCAGGCGGTTTCGTAGCAATGGAATGGCCAGACCTACTGAAGATGGCTCAAGAGGTTGTAAAAAACCCAGATTGTTTTTGGACTCACGACAAACGTTTATTAAAAAGAACCATTGCCGGTATTTACGGAGATAGTGCAAGGTACCCCGATTCAACCATGTTGCACAAATGGGGCTATAGTGCAGACAGTATGAGTAAAATATTTCTAGAAGCTGGATTCAGCAGAATAGAAATACAAAATAATCTGCATGGCAAGAGTCCTATTGACAGCAGAGTAGTGGCATTTAAGTAATATGGCTGCTCGTATTGTTAAAGAATTGTATGGGTTTTCTGGTACTCAAATATTGTTGATGAAAAAACATGATATGATGTTTGTAAGAAAAACTGGAGATGTTCAACGCAATGTTGAGCGTATGTATGCCCTTTCAGAAAAATATCCATTGCCTAAAATTTATGGATATTCTAAGAATAATTTTGACATGGAGTACATACACAGTTTAGATATTAAGACATATTTAAAAACACATCATTACGAAAAACTTTTACAATTCCTAGTTAATTTTTTAGAATCATTGTCTGAGCGGTCAACGATTAAAGATTACACACAGGTTTATATAGATAAATTAAATGTTATGGATTTTTCAAAAATGCCGTTTATCAAAGAAGAACTGTTAGACAAACTACCTAAGATGCTTCCCTGTACAGAATATCACGGAGACCTTACATTAGAAAATATCTTATACTCTGAAGACCGAGGATTTTTATTAATAGACTGTCAAACAACTGAATACGATTCGCATATATTTGACATTGCAAAATTACGACAAGACTTAGAATGCGGGTGGTTTACTCGTAAAGATAATACCATGTTAGATGTTAAAATTAAACATATTCAGCAGGAATTATTAAAACGATTTCCAGAAGCTGACAACGACTATCTATTAATAATGATGCTGTTACGTGTTTATCGATATTCAAAACCCGAAACATTTGAAAGACAATTCCTTTTAGATTGGATTAATAAATTATGGAAATAATAATGCCTGCGGCGGGGTTATCAACTAGATTCCCCAATATGCGACCTAAATATACACTGACTGATTTTACAGGTAAGATGATGTTTGAAAAATCAATTGCTCCTTTTATAGGTAAACACCATATCACTATAGGTGTTTTAAAAGAGCATGAAGACAAATATCATGTGGGAAAATATGCCGAACAAGAGTACGGTAATCAAATATCAGTAGTGATATTAGATAACAAAACTGCTGGCCCTGCAGATACTGTTTATCAAATCCTTAAAAAAATTAATCTAGATCCCACTGAAGAAATTTTAATTAAAGATTGCGATAGTTTTTTTGAACATGATTATCAAGAAGGAAATTATGTTTGTGTATCGAATATAAAAGATCATGAAATTTTAAAACGTTTAGGATCAAAAAGTTTTGTAATTACCAACGATCAGGGTATTATTAATTCTATAATCGAAAAGCAGGTCGTATCTGATAAATTTTGTGTAGGTGGTTATAAATTCGAAAGTGCAGACTTATTCGTTAATGCTTTTGAAAAATTAACCGATGCCCATGTTAAAGAAATATTTGTTAGTCACATTATTGAAGAATGCCTAAATAACAAGCACATATTTAAAGAAAGTATTGTCAGTTCTTATGTTGATGTTGGTACTGCTGAAGAGTGGTTTGCGTACAACGACAAAGCAGTTATATTTTGTGATATAGATGGAACTATAGTAAAAGCTCAGCCTAGACATGCATATTTTGAAGACCCCGAGCCGCTTACAAAAAACGTTCAACGTATTAAAGAGATGATAGAGAATGGTAGTGTTGTTATTTTTACTACGGCAAGACCTAAACACATAGAAGAAAGAACTCGTCAAATGTTAACAGGTCTTGGATTTGAAAATTTTCAATTAATATCTGGATTACCGAATACCAAAAGAATACTAATAAATGATTACAATGAAGCTAATCCTTTTCCAAGAGCTATTGCTGTGAATATCAAACGTGATCATGAAACTCTAGGAGATTATTTGTAATGTTAGCTATTTTTTATACTGGTGATGTAAGACATAATACTAAAATTGCCTATGAAAATCATAAAAAATTATTTGACGAGATTGAAAAAATAGTACCCGTCAACGTGTATTTTTTTACAAGAGATGATCCCGAAAGAGGCATATGTCCCTACGATCCTCCTGAACAAATAGATCATGATAATGCCTATAGAAGAGGTCAAGGAGGTGCTGTACAACTTTGGGATTTTTTAAGAGGCGTACAAAGAACCAACGAACCTTATGTTATGCGTGTTCGTACAGATTTATGGTTCACTGAATCTTCAATAGAAATAATTTGTAATGAGATTAAAGAATTAGTTGCAGGCAAGGGAGATATCTTTTACTTTGGCAGCGACTGGATTAATCAAAATGCCGGGTTGGTTTATAATAAATCACCCGTGAGCATTGATTTAGATAAGACTATACAAGACTTTATGATCTTAGCAAGTAGAGATAAATTAGTTCCTTTTGATCTATGCATAGAAAATGTAAACAAGGTAGTGCCTAATAAAAGAAGAAGCGGGAATAAAATGTTTAGATATATAGTTCCCATTGATGAAGGGTCTGCAATGCCACGAATTCAGTATTCAAATCCGTTTAGGATTCTTTGTCAAATTTGGTTGGTAAGAAAAACTTATACCGAATACCCCACCGACGACGAAGTTTGTAAAGATTACATTCAAAGTTATATTGTAGATGATAAAGCAAAAATGGGTAAGAAGAATTTTATATTCCCTCACCCCATGCAAGATGCTGTAAATTGGTGGCGAGCACAACAAGATTGGAACAAAAAAGAAATCACGTTAGGAGAATGGTGGTCATGGCAATTGGAATAATTCAAATAGGTCTTAAAAGATTTTATAATACTTCTAAACCAAATCATAAAAAATTATACGATACTCTAAATAAAAGATACGGAATAACAGTATACGATTTTTATCGTGATACAGCCGATCCTAACTGTCCATTTGATCAAAGTGGTAAGGTACAAGTCTATGATTTTTTAAAAGCAAAGAATCATGTCAAAGAAGAAGTTTTTATTAAAGTTAGATCTGATGCTTATTTTACTCGTACCTCTATAGACATTATTTGCAAAGAAATCGATAATGTAGTTGCAGGTGAATCCGACATTGTGTTTATGGGTATTGATTTTATGAACGACTATGCCGAAATACATAAACGAGAAGATGCTAGAACTATTCACGGTCACAAAGTTACAGACTTTGTGGTAGTGGCCAGAAAAGATAAAGTTGCCGATACCGATGAAATTATAGATTTACTAAATCATAGTGTTAAAGATAAAAGTGGGAATAAAACATATAATTTAATTTTAACTGAATCAGCAATAGCCAAAAAAGTTAGCACTCAAATATACATTCTTAGAAAAGAATACTCAGAGTGTGACAATTGGCAAATATACTGGGACTGGTCCAGTCAGTACCTAAAATCTCCAGTAGCTCAAGATTGGGTAAAGAATAATGCAGATATAATTAGGAGTTTTTAATGCCGAGTGCATATTATTTACAGAGTGTAGAACTAGGAAAACAATTTCAATTGAATAACAGCAGTTGGGGTGGTGACGATTGTAAAAATTATCACAATCAAATTCGTGTTCTTATGGACAAGTACAATGCTAAAACTGTACTAGACTATGGATGTGGAAAAGGTAGACAATATACAAACGTAGTTTCTTATGGAATGCCACACAATCAAGTAACAGAACCAATGACATTTCAAACTAGGATAAATGCGGAAAGTGTTTATAAGTTTGATCCTTGTGTGAAAGAATTTGAAATAGAACCCATTGGACAAACATTTGATGCTGTTAGTTGTACTCAGGTACTAGGCAGTATTCCTGATGTTGATATGCCCTGGTTGAAAGATAAATTAATGAACTATGCTACTAAGTTTGTATTCATAGGTCTACACAAACCAGACAAACCTGTAAAGTCTAAAAAAAGAATGTATGATCCTAATTGGGTAACATATCCCCGTAGTATCGAATGGTATCAAGAACAGTTTGCCAACTGGACTGGTCCAGATTTGTATTGGTGGTTTAGAGACACGGACCATCCAATCAACAACTGGTATTCAATTCCTTTAGGAGGACTTGCAAAATGAAAATAGGATTTAATTGCAGTAGTTTTGATTTGTTACACGCTGGTCACGTAACAATGTTAAAAATGGAGAAAGAATTATGCGACTATCTAATTGTAGCTCTACAAATTGATCCAACTATTGATCGTCCTGGATCAAAAAATAAACCTGTGCAAAGTGCCTATGAAAGATATGTACAGCTACAGGCCTGCAAGTATGTTGATGAAATTTTAATTTACGAAACAGAATTTGATCTATTACAATTGTTACAGACTCAGACAATTCACATTAGATTTTTAAGTGAAGAATATCTCAATAGAGATTTTACTGGTAAACAATATTGTATGGACGTTGGTGTTGAATTACACTATCACAAACGTGGACATATCTATTCATCTAGTGAGCTTAGAAAAAGGACTGCACAATTAGAAAACGCTAAAGATATTCATGATCCTAATGCGTTACCGCAATACTCTCCAGAATTAATAAAACAAAAATAATTAAGTTAGATAGGGTAAGAATTTCTTGTAAACAAGGCCTTGACTGCTTTCTTCATCAGTCCAATGACAGGCTGCTAGATCGTTAATCCAATGTGTACGATCAAACAATGTTGGATTATTAATATTTTCAATATTATGATTAGCAACGTCCCAACATACGCTACCGCTGTCATCAACCCATAACGGAACTCCAGATAATATTGACGCAACTCCGCTACTACTATTAAAAACACATGCCGCTTTTGCTCGTGTTAAATCTTGTTCTATAGTAGTGTTAATACTATCACTAATTGTGACTCCGGGACAAAGCAACGGTGTTAGGTCTGCTACTTTTCCAGGATGCGGTCTGAGTACTATAGGTAAATTAGAAACTTTCCTTACAGCTTGTATTTTTTGTCTAGTCCATTCAATTGGGCTCAATCCTTTCATACTCCACCCGCCATCTCGTTGAACTAACAATAAAATATACTCGCCACCCAGTTTCCAATCTTTCATAGAAAGATTAATATCATTAGATAATATATCCCAACGAGAAGAGTTGGAGTTTTTATTAGCATATTCACTTGAATCATAATCAACGCCATTAATACTGTATCTCAAATACTTACTATCAACATCTTTAAATTTAAAACAATTAGCGTCAATAGACATTATATGATTATGTTGTAATCGTTGTTGCTCTACAATCTTAGCACGTAATTTGATATTTTCAGTAGTCTGTATGGGACTCGGCCACCCAAGAATTACTGCCAGTTTTGCAGGATGAAGAACATATTGTGTTTCAATATGTACTCTAGCACCTTGAGATTTTGCACCATCTGCAAATGCTGTAAGGGTATCTACTTTTCTTCCTGGATTTTGTTTATGCAAAGAACTTAGATAAACAACTACGTCAATCATCATTGTCCTTAGATTCGTTTAATATTTGCCAAGCGGTTCCATTCCGCATGTCTACTTCAGTGAATTGACAATATGCTAAATGTGCGGCCCACGCAGTTACTTCGTCTAAAGTTGGAATATATGGTGTTTCTATTTTAGATAAATCATTACAACTAACAGCATGGGCGGCGTTTGGTCCCAATGTAAATGCCGGTTTACCAAATGTTATTGCTTCGGTTGCCGCGATACTATTAAATGTAACTAAGCAATGCACATTTTGTGACAATGCCATTTCTATGGTATCCACAGTAGTACGTTCTCTTCGACCTACTTTTTTTCTAATTACAATTGGTCTATCAGTATGTTGTTTTATTGTTGATATAGTTTCTTCTAACCAAACGTCTAAATCTAAATCAAATGCGCTCATTGCTTTAGCACTTGGTGGGCAGAGTAAAATATCTCGCCCGCCTCTAAATTTCGTAGGGCGCCATCCTGTTAGTGACAATCTATCATGTGGCCTTTCAATGACAGGGCCTAAATTTTGCATGGCATTTTTTGTAATCCTATGATATAATTTTTTTCTATCATTACCAAAATAGCCAGTATCAATATAGTAAAAATCTCTACCTTTTTCTAAACAAATTTTCATATGTTTATGTTTAGTAATACCCCTGAATACTACTGGAGTTTTTGAATTTTCAATTTTATCATAGTTTGTAATTTGACCACCACACCCTAAAATAAACGATTCCATATAAGGATCCCAGCTGGCTCCTTTACCGTCGTTAGGATCTCTAGATCCATCAACAGCAACAGCAACACTATTGTCTAACATTTTTACTTCCTTAATTATTTTTTCAAAGGTCTGTCCATAAACTTCTCCAGAAGGATCGACTCTATATCTTAACATATTTTTAAAAAGTTTTTCAATATCCAAAGGAATATTATCAAACGGTCCAGGGGGAGGAGGTGGTGTGTTTGCTACCACCATCTCGTTACGTATCATTTCCCAATGATACCCGTACTCGCAATGCTTGTAATTGTCAAACCAAGGCCCGCCTTCAGTGTAGTGTATAGCAAGCGGCATTCCGTCTTTTGGTTCGTGATAATGATTAACTAACCAATTCCAATGATGAGTTAGTTCACCAATCTCGTTGTTTTTAAGCCAATTGAATCTATGTAGGTATTGTCCTGTCTCTTTATTAACTAGGTTAGGTGTAACTTTTTTATTTGATGGGTGTCCGCAGTTCCATAATATCACTGAACTCCAGTTTTTTCTTGGATACGGTAACTGTTTTTGTCCATCCATTTTTTCTCCTTCAGGAGGAGTGTAGTCATGTTTAACAACCATTACTGCATATTTTTCATCAGCATATTGCATGATTTCAGCTGGATCAAGCATCCATACAATGTCGCAATCACAAAATATTGCCCAACCATCATAGTTCATTAGTGCTGGTACAAGGAAGCGTGTAAATGTAAAGGCTGTTGAACTTAGCGGATCTTTTTCACGCCAATACAGTTCAGCCTCTTTGAGTTCTTCTTGTTTTAACGCAATCACTTCTGTTTTTTTATTTTTACGTTTAATGGAATACTCACATACCTTGTATGCAATGTCTTCGCGGTCATCGTATCCTACAAATACTTTCATTTTCTTTCTATGTCCTCTTCAACACAGTTTTCACCAAACTGAATTTCAATAACTTTCAAAGGTGTGTTACTTTTATTAACCAATTGATGCCATTCTTCTTTACCAATATAGATTTGCATATTTGTCATTACAAAGTTTTTCATCACAGTATTGTCGTCTGCATCTAGAGTGTTAACTGTTGCAGTACCCTCAGTTACAAACCAATGCTCAAATCTATGTTTATGTCTCTGCATTGATAAACTCTTACCAGGGTCAACTGTAAGTTCTTTTACCTTTACACAAGGGCCGTCTTCATGTAGCACACGATAATATCCCCAAGGTCTAGTAGTTTTTGGGCTTTTCCATTCTTCAAGTATCCAACTGCTTGAGTTCTTTTTGTCTTCACCACCAACGCCAAAAACAAATTCAACATCATCAAAAATCATTTCTGGTATGTTGTCTTTTGTTCTATCGCCGCCGTTAGCAAAAATTAGTTCATCATCAGGATAAACTTCTTTGACACGTTTGATAGCGTCAATGGCTGACCCATCGCTGTCATCAAAAGAAAATACAACGTCTACCATTTTTAAATTTTCAATAATAGCAGAGCGCTCAGACCACGGCATAAACTCGTGTCCTTTCTTTCGACGTAGCCATTCGTCAGAGTTTAAGCCCACTGCAAGAGCATGGCCTAAATTTTTAGCTTCTTTGAGTAGGGCAATGTGCCCAGAGTGTATGGGGTCAAATCCCCCGGTGCAAATCACTATTTTCATAGTGATATTTATGTGCGTATATTTTCCAAGTATTAAAGACTGGCGTCTTCCATACCAGCAGTACGCAGTTTGATCACGTTACTTAACTGCCATTGTTTAATATCCAATGCTTTGGTAATGCCCAGCCACTTGTTGCGTAGTAGGGCAAACTCATTGATGATTTTTTCAAAATCAACCACATCGCTCTCACCATCCACGTATTTTTCAACATCGCGGCTGGTAAGAGCTCTCTGGTAATTTTCCAAGTACTTACGAAAGTGTTGACTACGAAGACGTCGTAGTTCAATGTTCAAGTATTCAAGAATAGCTTCAATTTCTTGAAGTTGATTAAATCTATGTTCCACAACGCCAGGCATATTGGCAGCTGCCTTTTCAATATTTCCCGTTATACGCACATCACTTTTTGCTGCCTGTAGTTCGGTTTCATAATATAGCACAGCGTCAGGGATATGACTTATATCCTTACTAATCTTGTTATACCACATTAATCTTCTTCTTCTTCTTCGTCGTTGTCCAAATCTTCGTATTCTTCAACAATTTCTTCTTCGTCATTTTCAAGGTAGTATTCGATAGCATGATCCAGATCTGCATCCACACCACGGGCACCTTGTAATACCTTGTCCTTGACTCCATAGTCCGCAAGTAGATCAACATATTTTTCCGCAATAGCGGCTACTTCTTTTTTGTCAATGTACTCTTTAAACAATAACCAAACATCTCCAATCTGATTGTCATTCATTTACCTCTATCTCCTCTTCAATGATAATTTTAGGTTTAATGTGATAATTTTGCATTATCATATCTAATTTATCATCTTTCCATTCTTTTCGGTAGAATAAGAACTCTTCTCCGGTGGTTGGCTCAATGTACTTCAATCTGTTGCCTTGTTGCACTAGAAGTTTTTTATCTTCAAATAAATCAACAAGTCCACTGTAAGCGTTCATGCCGGTCTCATATGGAATTTCAATTTGCAAAGTTTCAAAAGGCTTTGCATAACGAGTTTTCATAATCTTACAAGCGGCTCTAATGCCATGTACTTCACTGGTCTTAACACCGTTCTCATCAGTCTTAAGTTTGAGTTTTTTCATGGCAACAACAATGCTAGACGCATACACAAATCCTTGTCCACCACTAATTTTGTCATCAGGATCAAACATGTCCTGACTTGCGTATGTGTGATTAGTACATACCATACCAACATTCCATGAGCCAAACATGTTCACACAGTTACGAACCAATGCTGTAAGTGCTTTGGGTTTACGACCCATGTCACCCTTCATGTCACCAGCTTGGAACTGGTTAATGTCAGTGGGGGTCAGCAACATGCCAAGACTGTCTATGACAAATAGGACTTTGGGACGTTCTTCCATTACTTTGTACTCTTTCATGAATTCGTGGATAGTTTTAGCCACATCATCAATCATAGCCATGTTCAGCTTGAGTAATTTATCTTCGCTAGTGTCTACACCTAAATCGTGTAACCATTTTTCATCAAGAGCGTTTTCGCTATCAATTAAGATAACGTAGATGCCAGATTGTTGTGCGTTGCGAACTAGATTGCCTGAACAAATAAAACTTTTGCCAGCGCCACTTTCGCCTGCAAACACAGTGACCTTGCCCAGTGGAACACCTCTGTTAAAGTCACCACTGATCAAATAATTTAATGCGTAATTGCCTGTACTGATCCAATCTGTAGGATCATTGAAGCCTACTCCAAGACCTTCAATACTTTTTGTTAATGTTTTTCGAAATTTAGATAAGTCAAAGGCTTTTGTAGCCATAGTTGTTCTCCTTGTGTTGTGGTTAGTAAGGGGGACTGCGCCCCCTTATTTTTATTGCTTTTGACGATTGCGGATCATTGCAAGGATATCTTGCGCACGATCACCGCCACTAGCCACAGCTTCGGTAGCAGGTTTAACTGCCGCTTTAGGAGTATCAACATCAAACGGTGGATCTTCTTCCACTACTGCTGGAGTTGCTTTTGCAACCTTTGTTGCTTGTGCCACTGGATCACCAGTATTTTGATTAGCACCGCTGGGTTTAAAATACTGACCCCAACGTTCCATATCAAATGCTTCACCATCAACACTTGCCTCAAACATTTCTTTGATGACCTTAACTTCGATCTCGCTTGGCTTCTTGGGCAAGAAGTCTTTAAGATTGAACAAGCCATGTGCCTTAACTGCCGCTGACTCATCATCAGTTAGAGGACGTTCACGACGGCTCCATTTGCTTGTGCTGTAATCAGCATAGCCACCCTTGCTGGTTTTGATCAGTTTAAAATCAACACCATGTACAAAGTCAGTTGGCAAGTCTTCCATTTCTGGGTCCAGCAATGCGCCACGGATCAATTGAAAAATCTGTGGACCAATAATGAATCTACGAATTGGATTTTCTGGTTTGTTTTCTTCTTTCAAACCGTCTTCTGTCACAAATCCTTGGAAAATGTAACTACGCTTTTTCCAATATTTACGACCCATGTCTTCCAACGCTGGGTCCTTGAACCAAGCACGTACTTCACTCAAAACAGGACATGTCTCACCATACATTTCCATGCAGGGTACTTGTACCATTGTTTTTTTGCTTTCTGTTTCACCTTTAATACCTGCGAACTCGAGCTTGATCATTGCTCGTTCTGCCCAGAAAAAAGTGTTGTCGGAATTTCCATCTGG
>Ga0209353_10001646_pt1 | contig 12621 bp, 9 predicted proteins | sample LauGreSpBDMM15SD_2_FD_187561 | JGI IMG/M metagenome (GOLD analysis project Ga0209353, IMG submission 187561) | Freshwater lake microbial communities from Lake Michigan, USA - Sp13.BD.MM15.SD (SPAdes) (version 2) | ecosystem: Environmental > Aquatic > Freshwater > Lake | place: Lake Michigan, USA...
ATCGATCACATTGACCATTCCTTCTTTTTTACATTGATTGCAAAATGCCGCTTTTAATCCAACAAAATTAAAGGAGGGTCTAACTGAACCGCATTCGCACATTTTTCGGTTTGGTTCAATCATACCATCGGATTTGCAAGTAGAACAATATCTAGCTTTAAGACCTTGAAAGTTCCATCTTGGTTGTGACTTTCCACATTCACATTTTACATTTACTACATCTATCATATCGTCACTTTTATGTGTTGCACAGAATTTTGCTTTTTCTCCAATAACATTGAAAGTCGCATTTTTAGAACAGAGTTTGCAAATAGTCATTTTGCTTTTGAATAATAATGCCAGTCTACCAAGTTCAGCAAACGATTTCAATTTTACAAAGTAGCGAGCTCATATTCCCTTATTTTCTTGCCATATATAAATGGAAGGAGTTATTTTGGAACTTATTCATTCTGCAATTCGAATTGAACCAATTGCAGATAATACATCTTTATACTCATTTGTATTTAAAATTACTAATGCAGATGGTAGATTATATTTGTTAAAAATTTCACTTGTCTACGAAGATGGTGAACGCCCTACACTTGAACGTTATAATGGTATACTTAAAGCTCCAGTAAAAAAAAGTGATTTTATAAACGAAGCAGAAACGCAGAAAATGATTCATACAACAAATTTTAATATATGCCCAGATGTTATTGCATATGGTTTTTTTGAGTTGAATAATATCCTTGACATTATTATTAAGATTAATAAATCGGAAATGATAATGAGAGAAATAACTTATTTACAACAATATTTGGATTCAAATTTTGAAGTTGGCATCATGGTTCAAGAGTTTGCAAGAGGTGTTCCAATTTCAGATTGCCCAACTAAGGAACAAATCATTCGAGTTGGAGCATTATTATTATTATTATTTATTGATTGTAGGGTAATTCATATTGATTTACATTTAAATAATGTATTATGTTCCGATTTAAGATGCACGCTTATTGATTTTGGAAACATTGTATCTTTTCAAGAAGGATTTGAACATAATATGGAATTATTTGAAATTCCGTATATCTTTAAAGATACGTGGATACGACGATATATTGATGGTTACATTGTTGATGGTGTATATGATATCAATAAAAAATTCAATGAGATATTACTTTTGGATGACAAACGTAAAATTGTGCAGGAGGTGCTTACTTTAATATATTTTGTAAATTTATTAATAGTAAATAAGAATGAATATAAAAAACGCGAAAAACTAATAATTAAACTACCACCTGAATTACAAGTTAAACAAACTGAATTAAATTCTAAACAAACTGAATTTAATTCTAAACTAGATGAATTAAATTTTAAACTAGATGAATCAAATAAAACCTTAAAAAGTAAAGAAATAGAGCTTTCATCTGAAAGAAATAAATACACTAAAAAAAATCTTAAAAATGAGATTGAACAAATTGAAAATCAAATTGACAAAATTGAGGAAGATATTGAAGAAATTGAAAAAAAGATTAATCAAATTGAAGAGATTGAATATCATGAATTTCGTTGTACTCAGTCAAGGATGATTTTTTCAAGATTTGATGATATGTATAAGATACTCAACGAAAACAAATCTTGGTTTCCAGAAATTTATGATGCATTTTTAGCAAATAGGCAAAATGTCAATGCATATGGTTATAAAAAAGAAAAAAGAAAAAAAACGGTAACAAAAAAAAGAAACAACAAAAATAAATACAAGAAAACAAAAATAAATACAAAAAAATAAAAATAAATAAAAAGTATATATATATGTCAATTGAATATATAGATTCATCTGGGAATAAATTAACTGACTTATTTTCACCTTATGTTAGTGGTGGCATTGGAACAAAAACTGGATATTTAGATTCAAGTAACAATGATTTAAATACTCGTTTTGCACCTTATGTTAGTGGTGAATTGACGAGAAAAACTGGATATTTAGATTCATTTGGAAATGATTTGAATACTCGTTTTACACCAATCCCCCCTCCTCCGAATTTTCCAACCGAGCAATCAACTATTTTGGGTTTTGGATATCCAGTGTGTGCAAATTCGGATGGAACAAATTGTGTTGTGTCTGCTTTGAATCCGGGATATCCGAGTGGAGACCCATACCATTATTTGTATTGGTCCAATAATTATGGCTCTACATTAAATAAAGCAACCATTGGCGGGTCAGTTATAAAGTTTTATGGTTGTGTAGCAATTTCTGGTGCAAACGCAATTGCAATGGGGTATACCAGTTCAAATGCAACACGAACTTTTTATTTATCAAGTGATTATGGGAAAACATATACAGTTACGCCAACATCTGGACAAGCTGCAAATGGTAACACAATTGCAATCGATGGCTCGAATGCAATCTATAGTGGTAATGGTGTGGGGACATATTATTCAACTAATTATGGTGCAACTTGGTCTACTTCTACTGGGACGCCGGCATCAGTAACGTATGTTGCTATTTATGGAAACTATCTATATTGTTGTGCAGGAACAGATGGCTTTTATTATTCAACAAATGGAGGCCAAAGTTTTACTAAATCAACTACAATAGTTGGAGGATGTGTTACAAAATGCGGGTCAAACATGTATATAGGGGGACAAGGCAGAGTCTATAAATCAACCGATAATGGTGTAAGTGGAACTCAATTGACCAGTCCAACTACTGCACTAATTTCATGCATTTCAAGTTGTCCCAGAACAAGTGGTGGTGATTTTATATTGGGTGGTAGGGATGATAGTACAGAAAATTATTATAGCAATAATGGGGGTACATCTTGGACTACAACTCCAACCGGAATGTTCAAACAACGTACATGTTTTGCAACTCCAACAAGAATACTTGGTGGGGGGCAACTCGGTTTTCATTGGGGAAAAAACAACTATATTACATAAAAAAATAATCGCCCATTATATCAGATGTTACAATTTATCACCCGTTTTTTTCAAGTCGGAGGAGACACCTTCAGTCAAGAAGAGAAAGACGCCATTGCAAATAAAATCAAGAATACAACAGAAGAAGAAGCCATTCGAGATTTTGAACATTTAAAACGAATGGACCTTAGCAAGATATCAGATGAAACACGAATTGGAAATAAGTTTGTTGACCATTTTACGTTCGGAGAACGGCTTGAAACTATTAGCAAGAAAGGAATGTCTTATTACGATTTTGTTCAGAACACGGAATACCATAAGAAAAAGTATATTCAGAATCTGCTCAATTACCAAAAGGGGGAAGACAAGCACGTGTCATTATATCGGGTCTTCAAGTTGCATTGTGGTTCAATTGGTATTTTTAAACCATTGACGGCTATGGAAGTATATAGCCGATTTAAACCCCAATCTGTTTTAGATATGACAATGGGTTGGGGTGGTAGATTAGTTGGGGCATGTGCATTAGATGTGCCAAATTATATAGGAATTGATTCCAATATTCAACTGAAAGAACCATACACTCATATGACCAAATTATTGAAAAAACTGAAAACTGCTACTAAAATAAAGTTAATGTTTAAGGATGCATTAAAGGTGGATTATTCCAAGTTGGATTATGATATGGTATTAACATCTCCTCCATACTACAATATTGAAGTATACGAAGGAATGAAATCCGCAACAGAAGAAGAGTGGGAAACTGACTTTTACATTCCATTGTTCACAGAAACATATAAATACTTAAAACACGGAGGACATTATGTGTTGAACATACCTATTGATTTGTATGAAAATGTCTGCATTCCACTGTTTGGAAAAGCTACCATAAAGATGCCATTAAAGGTGAAACACAACCGCCCAAAGAATGGATATACCAAAAAAGGATACACTGAATTCATTTATGTGTGGAAAAAGTAAATTAACGTCTTTTGGTAAAGTTGATGAAGTCTTTTAACTTATAACTATTGTCAGATTATAAGTTTAAAAACGTAAATATTTTATATATTAAGCAATTAATATGTCTGCATCCAATATTGATTACATTAAACGAAAAAATAGAGAATTATTCAAACAGTTTGAGTCGAATGCTTACATCTCTCTATCCGACGCACAAAATTATGTTCCCGTGTATAAACGTTTTTTTGAATTGAGCGATACAAACTATAACAACATTAATTTAAATCACAAATGGCATTTAAGCAAAGTGGATGCTTCCATTAACAATTCAAAGTGTTTTCAATGCACTTTGTCAGATGACGAACATAAGAAAACGAGCAATGTGTTCTTCAAGATGGCTCCTTTGTTAGACCCATACAAATATATGTCCGGTAAATATGACATTAGCGACAGTCTTTTAAAAGTGCCTTCATTTGCCCCGTTGGAGGGGGTTCATCCCAAAATAATGGACCCCGATAATTCATCTTATGTAGATGGGTTTTTCTACTTTTTAAGCAACCGTTTGTTAGAACAAGGGTTTATTCATGGAATCGAATATTATGGCTCGTTCACTGGAATAAAAAATAATTTTAATTACAATGTGATTGATGATATTGAATTTTTAGCTGAATCTCCTTTTTTCAATAAGAACAAAGGGACATTATTTGATGTCCCCGATTTTTCTCATTTACTTCATGATGAGAATGAATCTGTTAAAAAACGTCAACAACCATTGCAAATTAGTGAGGAATGTATTTTGTTAGATATAGAAGATATTAATGAACCATCTTCAACCAATGAGCCAATAATTGATTTTACTACTTTGGAAGAGTTTGACCCAACTGTTTCTCATACAGACAACACAACTACTATTCAGTCCGCTTCGTCGTGTTCTTCTAGAACATCCCATACTAATTCGAACGATTCGATTGTATCGGAAAGTGAAGAGTCATCAGATGATGAACCTAACAACGAGGATGAAGAGAATGACGACGAATCAACTGTGTATGAAGATATATCTGAATCAGATAGTTCTACTGTATTTGATGAAGATGAAACATTGTATGCCATTATTCCCAAGTTTCCCGTTCACATGATTGCGATAGAACATTGCAATAACACATTTGACCATTTGATACGAACTAACAAATTAAAAAGCGAGGAGATGCTATCTGCGTTCATGCAAATTATTATGATTTTGTTAGCATATCAAAATGCATACTCTATGACGCACAATGATTTACATACTAATAATGTGATGTATGTTCCAACGGATAAGAAATATCTATATTATTGCGTGGATAATGTGTATTACAAAGTGCCTACATTTGGTCGCATTTACAAGATTATTGATTTTGGTCGAGCTATATATAAGTTTAAAGACGTTCTTTTATGCAGTGATAGTTTTCAAATAGGTGGAGATGCGGCAACCCAATACAATACTGAACCGTTTTTCAATGAAAAGAAAACAAGAATAGACCCCAATCATAGTTTTGATTTATGTCGGTTAGCATGTTCGTTGTTTGATTATTTTATTCGAAATATGAGCGATGTGAAAGAAAAGTGTGAGGAAGAGGCATTTGTTAGAATCATAGTAGAATGGTGTTTAGATGATAATGGAATCAACGTTCTATACAAAAACAATGGAGCGGAAAGATATCCAGAATTTAAATTGTATAAGATGATTGCTCGTCATGTACACAAACATACGCCTAGTGCGCAATTGGAAAGAAGTGAATTTTCAAAGTATCAGATTCAAAAACAAAACATAAAGAAGGACGAAAAAATAATGAATTTAGATAACTTTTTCAACCTTTCATAACTTCGTGAAAAAGGTTGACCCAAATCCCATTAAAAAAGGTTGAATATAAAATAAGATGAAGTAAATGTAACATTTTATTTTACCATAAAGTAGTATGAATCAAATTGAAAACATAGAAAATATAATTGTTGGAACAACTGTTGTCTTTATCAAAGAGTATACAGAATATACACTAACAAAAATGGGAATTGTTGTAAAAAAAGAGGGACCCGCTATCACTATTCAAACCGAACCCATAGTCATGTATAAAGTATCCTTTGATGGTGCGACATTTTATGTAGCAGCAGAAGAATAAATATATTACATAGATGGAAATAACGTATCCAAATTTTCAAGTAAATTTGCCGTCTTTCTATTTTTGTCAGTATATGTTTTCACATAATACTTTGCTGGATTTGTTAGTACATTTTGAACTAATTCAATGTCTCCATTTAATTGACCAGAGAGACCAATGATTCCATCAAAATAATTATTTATGTTAGGACATCCCCAATAAATAGGAGTGCAATTAAACATGAGAGGAGTCATCACTTTTTCAGAGACATAATGCTTGTTTTGAAAATTTTCAATGCAAATAGTAAACATATAATTTTCGTATGGTTCATTTTCTACAAATGAACCCATAATTCGCGGGGAAGAGTATTGAGAAGAGCCTCTTCCATAAATGTCAATTGGCAAACCAAGTTGAATAATTTTACTAACAAAATCATGGCGGTATTTATGTCCAGGTGCACATGTTTTTAAACTCAAAATAATGGACATGCATTTTGTTTTTTGAACAATTTCTCTGCCCGGATTGATATGCCATAAATATCCGAACCCTTCAACAAAAGGAAAGGGCAATCCAAACCCGTTTCCAATGAAATACTGTCGAACATGTTTTTTAGCATACTCTACAAAATCATGTGTAATGTATAAAAACTCACGAGGTTCACATGCAAGTCCAATGACGTTTTCTTTTGCCACAGATAATGGAGGCATTGCTTTGTTCAATAAAATAACATGGGTATAATCATCTTGGTCTGTAATGTAGTATTTGTTAGTTGGTCCATAAGTAGAAACACTCGTTGAGACATTGGTTCTTTCAAACTGTTTTTTGCATTCTGTGCTACTGCAAAAATCCGAAAATATACGAATGCGTATCATATACTATTTATTTAATTATACATTTAAATCTATATATTCATATATGACATTTCGACCAACCAATAAGGTTATGTTAAGAGAGGTTCTTCTTGTATGTTTGAAAATTGCATTACTTTCAATCAACCATTAAATAAGTGGAAATTTAAAATGTCTATCGACCAAATCCAAACAATTATATTCAAAAACTCTGGTATGAATATTGAAAATTTACAAGAAATAGTTATAACAGAAGACCTTATTTTTCGTCCAAATAACAAAAATGAGTTGAAAGCAAAGCTAATTGAAATAGTATTCCAAAATATTCCAACTAATATAGTAGAGTGGGATTTGAGTCGTATTACTAACATGAGTGAGTTATTTGAAGGAATAACTAGTTTTACCCATTTAGGATTTATAACAAATTGGGATGTATCAAATGTAACAAATATGGGATGGATGTTTAATGGATGTACTCATTTTAATCAACCATTGAACTGGAATGTATCAAATGTAACAAATATGACTGCAATGTTTAAAGATTGTACTGATTTTAATCAACCATTGAACTGGAATGTATCAAATGTAACAAATATGAGTGCAATGTTTTTTGGATGTACTGATTTTAATCAACCATTAAACTGGGATGTATCAAATGTAAGAAATATGGGAAACATGTTTTTAGGATGTACTCATTTTAATCAGCCGTTAAATAACTGGGATGTATCAAATGTAAGATCTATGTCTTACATGTTTTTAGGATGTACTCATTTTAATCAACAATTAAATAACTGGAATGTATCAAATGTAAGATCTATGCATGGCATGTTTTATAATTGCTTTAATTTTAATCAACAATTAAATAACTGGAATGTATCAAACGTAACAAATGTAATTGACATGTTTGAAAATTGCTTTACTTTTAATCAGCCGTTAAATAACTGGAGATTCAATATGCCTATAAATGAACTACATAGAAGAGTATTTCATAATTCTGGTATGAGTGCTGAGAATTTGCAAGGCTTAGTTGTAATAATGCCACCTCCACCTCCACAACATCAAGGGGTTGCATTTGAAATTCATAATAAATTTGGTGCATTGCCACTCAATAAAATAATGAATTTTTTTGCTAGATTTAATCAAGACAATCCAATTAATCAAAAAACGGTTGAAAATCAAGTAGGCGCCATTTATTTATTCTCTCCTTTACTAAACTTTATTCGTGAAAGTGAATTATTTCATATAAATATAAGAATAATTGACCAAAGACGAGAAAGAATAATTAACGAAAAAGAAACGTATACTGCGGATTTAAATAGAATATTTGGTCGGATTCAACCTGCAAATATAGTTGAAGTATTTAGAGATTCACCCGTTTCGATGAATGTATTAACTCAAATATTTCAGTTAGCTATTGATTTTGTTACTAGACAAGATGATCATTTTATTGAACAGTATATTCGAACTTATTCGATGGATTGTTTACATGCATACACTGGAGCAAATCAATCAAGTTGTACAAAAGGATTATTTGAAAGAATAGTCACAATCGTTTATGAAGTAGCAAAGAACATCTTACGTGATTTTCCGCAAAACAAAATATGTCAAGACATTGTAACTGCATTTTTCTCAATTGATTTTAATGAAGCTGTACAAGAATGGGCTAGTAAATATTTACCAGATGATCCAACTAAAAGCGAATTATATGCTTTAACTGTGAATGAAAGAAAAGAACATTTTATAAATTTTATGAGAGAAAAATATGGACCAGATGCACTAGACATAGAGGCAAAAATACAAGATGAAGCTGCCCGTTACGATTATGTATTTGAGAATTTAGCGTTTGGATTTAAAAGAAAAAAAACAAGAAAGAATCGATATAAACAAAGAAAAAACTCTAAGAAAGAAAAGAAGTATGCCAAAAAACAATCCAAAAAGAAGGAAAAGAAGAATAACAAAGTAATTAAAAAAAAATTAACAAAAAAAATATAATTATATAATATATGTCAACTCCAATTGCATTTTTTAACGCAAATTTTCATTTTAATTTAGGAGAAGGTCCAAATAAAGGAAACCCATTTCGAACTATAGATGTTCGCAATTGTTTTTTTATGAAACGCAACGGAACATTTGTAAATTCTATTGATGAATTAGATTTATTTTTGGATGATTATGAGAACGAATCTAAAGATCTTCTTATTGTGCGTTGCGTTCAGAAAAGAAATTGTGAGATTCCAAATGTTGAAAATTTTAATAATTATCCAGAATTGTTAAACCCCGACAATCGTACAACCGAGATTAATGAAAATACCCCATATAAAATTACATCTACAACAAAAGGAGAATTAGAAAATAAAGTAACCATTAATGTTGCTGGCAAACATAAAAAGAAATCATCAACTAAAAAAAGAAAGTCAAAGTCTTTAAGACATAAAAAAAGAAGGTCTTCCAGAAAATATTAATTTAACGAATCACTCCCATTAAAATGGCTTCTGGTAATTCATTTACATATTCAATAACGGTTTGCAGAGTGACATATTTCTTCTGAGGAACCAATACCTCTCTATAGTGATAATGCAATCGTTTCAAACTAATTTGATATTTAGGGTCCACTGTGTCTAATTGCACATTCTTTTTGATAAAAATATTTACATACAAGTTATACAAGTTGTTAGTGTATTTATGTAAATTTGTTTGATAATATCGAAACTGTTCGGAATGTTCTGGATAGAACTTTAAAAAATCAACCACTTTGCCCATCTTTCTCAATTCCAAATATCGATAACTCAGTTTCGGCTGGTTTCCACGTAGATGGCGAACATACTCAAATGCGGGATTCCTCAATTTGCATCGGTCTCCACTAACCAAATCTTTAAAAGACACACCCATTATAGTATATGGCATATCTACAATCGGCGTCTTTAAATCCCAGTCTAGAACTGCCGGAAATTGAACACATGTTGATTCCCAAATGGGGTCTTTTTGGATAGCGTCTACTACCGTTACCTTTGTATCTACAGATAAATTTTCAATATAATAGGCTGAAATCAAATAAAGTTTTATTTCAGTAAAAGCTGTGACAAGTCGATTTCCCGGATGTTGCATAACAAAACTATAGCAATAAGATTTGTTTAATGTGTTCAAGTCCAAATTGACAGACATGAGTGTTTCCTCAAAAAGGCGATTAAATACCCCATTGGTATCAAAGAAAAAACATAGGGCATCCATTTTTGATTTGGTAGCCCTTTTCCAATCAGTCCCATCCCAAAATACATTCACCATGGTTCCTTCCACAAATTCTTCTAATACAATGTCTTTAGCAGAATGTGTATCGCAAAACTCAGAATAAGTCATGCTTTTTGGCGGAGAAAAACACACAATATTGGAACCCATTCCAATAATAGACCGGTATTTGTAAAAGGAAGAAGAAGAAACGGGTTGGTTATATTTGTAAATAGTATAAGTGTTAGTTGAATCCAATGTGCGAGACACATTGTCCGAGTTAAGTTCATTTTGTGAAAGAATGTATGATGTCATTAATATATATTATATATTGCTTTTAATTAGTTTAGTGAATTGTTATAAAAAATTTTACCCATACATATAAGATATGACAGATGTATCAGATGTATCCAATGTATCAAATGAATCGAATAATGTATCAGAAGAAACAGATGAACATATGATGGTGATTGGAGATTTTATAAAAATTACAAGTCAAGACCCCGAATTAAATTCCGTTTGGAAAATAGAATACATTAGCCCCGAGAAAATCGTTTTATTAAAAATAGTAGATGGCGAAGAAAAAACAATGTCTTATACCATTGAAGATGGAGTTATTCAAGACGACCGAATTGAAAACATAGAATTATTGATAAAAGACAGTGCGCCAAATGCAGCATATTCTGTTCAACGAGAATTATTTCCCGAAAAATGGGTAGAAATCGCGTTTCAAGGGCTAGATGAACCTATTATTGGTAAAATCTTAACGCAAACAAATGATTCCATTGATGTAAGTATATATGAAAATGGAGAGTTGGCAGAAGAACCATTTACATTGGATTTCAATTATTCCGGATTACCAGAAGGAGTCATATCAATCAATATTATTAAAGACCCAACCACCTATGATACCCCAGTAGAGGAACAAGTATTTCAAGAAGAAAAAGAAGAAGATGAATATGTTGTGGGAGAAGATTTGGCCATACAAATTTTAGAAGAAAGAGACCAGCATAAATTTCGATATGGTATTGGAGAACAAACGAATGATTTGTTAGAATCTCTTTTATCAAAGATTCCATTAGATAAACAAACCGATGAACGCATCTTGGCAAAAATAAATAAAATGATTTTACGATTTAAACAATTAAGGGAATTATTTTCCGAGTTTGATGAGAATCAAAACATACAATATCATTATGACAAGAAAGAGGCAATCCATTGGCACGGAGAACAGTGGAAGCCTTTGACAAAATCAGTTAATAAAATGGGATGGATATTACCTGTTGCAAAAAATGTAAAAAAGATATATGATGTCGACAATGGGCTCGAGTATGATGATACAACCAATGTAAAAGTGTTAGATGATTTAACATACATAGATGAGCAATCAACCATGTATGATAACGGCGCATCGGCATATTCCACTTTTTACAACAATATTTCATCTAATTTTGTCCCATTTATGGGACCCAATGATGCGACAAACACATTTACACACAAAATGGAACAAGACACAGATGTCCTAATTGGAAACTTTGACAATATGTCCAATACCTTTAATCAAAAAATGGTTCAAACCCCATTTCAAATAAATCGATACAATTCTGCAATTGAATATATCCAACAACATCAACTAACAAAATCAACTTATTCTAACACTTTTCATACACTGATGGCAGAAGATGATATTAATATTCGTGGATTGGTAACACTTCCATCTGAATGTTTTAAATATTCACGAGTTAAATTGGCGGGAACAGATATGATTACCCGCGTTAATTTGGGAGTAACCGTTCCTATGTTCAGTCGTTTGTTAGATAGAAGCACTCAAATCACCTCATTGAAGATTGATAACATTCATGCGCCCACTGATTTAGGTAGGGATTTTTCGGGGAAATTCATCAAGGAATATTCTTACATTGGAAATGAAGCCATTAGTTATGATGAGTTTTTAGATTATTTTATTCCAACTACAGCCAACCTTATTGAGAACAATAAAAATCGTTTTTCTTTCAAACACTTGACCATGTCTTCCGTCATGAGTGAATTAGAACCTTATTCTTTGTATACACAAGACCTAACAATGTCTCATTACAATTCAATTAATTCTATTATTCGTTCAAATGCAAAACATTATTCCAAAAGAATGAATACTAACAAAATATCTTTTGAGGATTTCAAACGGAAGTTAGCCATTTTAAATAAATTTAAAGGAACCACCATTATACCGATTACAGATGAAATTAAAGATATCCAAAAGACTTACATTGGAACTAAGTATTTTGAATTGACTCCCAACCCGCTGGTTGTTAGTTCTGAAATATTATCACAAATGATGAGAGTTGATGAGGGCCGTTTGTTTCATTCGTTTTGTGCAGAAAGCACTATTGAATTGCTAACAAAAATGAATAATGAAATAGATGAAGATATTGTGGACATTGTGGAGGAAGGAAATAATGCAGAAACCAAATGTACTGCCTATATCATATCTAACAGATACAATACTATTGCAGAGATGGAGATGGACAACGAAAAAGAAATTTATTTTGAGGAAGATGCGGGTAAGC
>Ga0209353_10001647_pt1 | contig 12616 bp, 20 predicted proteins | sample LauGreSpBDMM15SD_2_FD_187561 | JGI IMG/M metagenome (GOLD analysis project Ga0209353, IMG submission 187561) | Freshwater lake microbial communities from Lake Michigan, USA - Sp13.BD.MM15.SD (SPAdes) (version 2) | ecosystem: Environmental > Aquatic > Freshwater > Lake | place: Lake Michigan...
CAAGTCCGTAGTCATATTCTTCGCCCCAACGTCCACCGTTGACTCCGAAGTTTTCAACAAGCCACATTTTAACTTCGCGTTTCTTATTCCAAGGCCAACGCTCAGTGACTATGCCGTATTGTTTCATGACCACTTCAATACAAAAAATGTGTGACTCTTTTCATCATCCCACCGCAGATACCAACCTTGCGTTTTAGTTTTGATTAGTTTGCCACCTAGTGGCTTTAGTTCAGTGTTTGCTACTGTATCAACCACCCAGTCATTCTTTATTGCTATTTCTTGACAATGAAGATAGAAGTTTTGAAAATAATCAGCCCAAGGATCTTGCCATGGTCTACCGACTTCTACTAGAAACTTTTCTCTAATAATAAAAGGTTCTCTCATTTCCACCTCAATAAAAACATCATGTAATCTTGTTCGTTTTGAAAGGCAAAGTAAATTACATCACTTCCACCGATATCGTTGAACCACCAATCTTCATGTAAATCGTTGTTTATACCTATACCAGTTTGTTTGAATACTCTATGAATGTCCATGCGATACTTGAATCTACATTTAGTTTCACACCAGTCTCGCATATCTTCATACCCATATCTAGAGCCACCTGGACCATAGTTATATAGACACTTAAACGCATAATGAGCATTTCCACATTCAAACTCAGAAACATACTTGTACCCATGATAGAAGTCTCTTACTTTGTCAGCATACCGACAAACATCACTATCACAATTATGACGATACACACGCCAAGAACTATAGCCGCTCTTAGCTAGCTTGCGTTTGGCTTTCCAAACTCTATATCTAGCCTTTATTCGTAGCATCATCATACGTCAATAAGTCAAATGCTGTTGCATATTGTGTTTCTGGTTCCATATGAAAGCCTGTACCCCACACAACCCAAACTTTACGCTTATATGCTTTAGTCCAGAAGATGCGAGTACCACTAACTGTCTTACGAGGGATGATAGCAAAGTATTCATGCCATGGGTAGCAGTCTGCTCCGTCAGTGATGATTTTGTATTCCATATAAACTTTTCCTGGCATCGGGTTAAAGTTGTTTGCTCCGTTATAACTCATACGTTCTTTGTGTAAATCTATGTTAAAGCCTATGCTTCTGCCCCAGACAATTTTCATACTCTAGATGAGGCCATTGTTTTGTCTTCTAATATCTCACCTGCAAATGCATACATGAAAGCTAGATAGGCGTCACGCAATTCAAAGTGAATCACATCACAATTGTCTTTTCGTCTAAATGAATGTTCGATGTGCCAGCGACTGAACGGACCTTTACCGGGATAGTTTTCGCACCATTCATACATTTTATTAGTAACCATAGCTACCCTAAACTGATAAATGAATGATGGGTTTTGATTGCCACCGCCACCGTAGAACTTTTCCATACTTACCTCTTTAGGATAGTCCACATGTCAAGTTTGTGTTTCATAATCTTTTCATTCTCAGTAGCCTTATCACGTTCTCTACCAGCTTCTTGTGTTAACCACTCGGCTGTTTTAAGTTCTTGCTTTAACTCAGCGAAAACATCCATTATAGTTCTTGCTTGTAGGTTCTTAATCTCTTTGAGATGCTGATGTACTTCGTTCTGTAAGTACTCAATCTCGTTTTCAAGGTGTCGGATGTAATCACCTGAATGATATTCACCTTCATTGACAACGCTACGAAACGTACACCAAACATCATCCATGCCAGCATTTACTAAGTCATCGATGATTGCACCATGTACTCGTTGCATGTGCGTAGCAATACGAACTCGCACCGGGTCAGTATCATACTTGATGACATGGTCGATAAGTTCATTGTCTGTTAAGTGATTCATTTTCATATCCATTTCAATGCAAAAATTGTTGCGTCTTTGTGCTCAGTAAATTTAAACACAGCGTAGTCCCAGTAACTCTCAACCTTCCAATCACCCTTACACTGTTTCTTACACCACTTCCTGGCTTGACTAATTTTTCTGTCATAAGAAAAATACATATCCATCCCATGAATGCTGATAGTGATTAAGTGAGGATACGCTCGTTGTGCTTTGCGTCTTTGTGCTGAATTCATTTTAACTCCATCGTAACATAAACCATTCATAATCTTTTTCGTCACGGAATCTAAATGTTCTGTTCACGTTAAAGTACCATCGTGACCATGCATCAGGATAATTAGGTGCCTTACCAAACTGTTGTTCACACCAATCAAGTGCATCGTCAACATTTTTGTATAGTTTTGCCTCATACCATTTACTACGACTAAACGTGTATTTGGGTTTAATCATATTTGGAATGTAGGGTGCGTAGTAGAAACCAAGCGTACATAGTTGTGTTTGTGCAGTCATCATTATCTCTTTGCACAAGTTTTCTTGATAGGGGTGAAGTTTGTACATATCAGCTCCAACGAAGAACGAACCAAGACTTTTGAGCCTCAGACTTGAATTCAATGTAGTTGCTGTTGTACAGATTGACAGCACCGAACTGTGCTAACTTGTCTTCAAAGCTATGAAGATGTTCCATCATGTCAGTGCCCTGGTCTATACTATTGCAGAAGTTGCTAAATGCAAGAGAACCCGTAGGGTCATCAATTACATCTAGTAATTCAATATCCTGCGAGTTTGAGAGTGTCTCTAATTTGTTGTTTAAGATTTTCGTCACGGTGAAACTTCAATGCCCATTGTTCTGGATTTATGTAATCAGATACAAGTCTAACATGGTCTGGATTTAAAGTCTCTAGAAAACGGACACCGCTGTTGCTGCAATACAACATCCACGGTGATATCTTACCCGTTGTTATGGCGTAGCATATCCGATTTACGTTGCAATAACGCAACACATCACCGGGTTGAATGTTTTCGGCTGCGCCCAATTTGATGCAAGTCTCGACACTTCGATGGATAGCGTCAAATGCATCTTCCTTACGTAGATAGTCGATAAGGAACTTGGTATACACGGTATCACTGTTCCAATTATCTAGTTTAATCTGTTCGTGTATCAACCAATCAACGAATCTTGACACGTTGATAACGTTTACTTCTGCACAGTAGTTACCGAACTTCACAAACGCAGTATAGTAAGGACTCTTAATGAATTCCTCTTGCGTCTTGTTCTTTGTCTTGCTCATTGAATTCTTTGCATAGAACTGTAGCCAAGATTGAAAGCCTAGACGATTACCGATATGGTCTCTGTTGTTCCATCTGTTCTTTTGTTCACACAGGTGACTAAGGAGAGTCCGTTCACGCACGAACTCTCTCTTGCAAAACTCACAACTAAATTTAATTTCAGCCGTTACCGCTGTCTTTTTCATACTGCTTGATTTCTTCGTCTGTAACAATTGATGCCAACGTTTCTATGTCTGATTGTTTTAAGTTAGGATACTTCTTAGCTAAGTATGTTTTCTTTTTGTGTTCATCTACGAATGCTTCACTGATAGCAGTCAAGTCCGCATCATTTACTTTCGGATATATCTTACTGAAATACTCACGTATCTCTTTAGGCTTAGGTGTCTCTTTAAGTTGTGTGACCTTACCGGATAAGTGAGGGATCCACTGATGAAACTTCTTGCCTAAGCCTGGACTAGCAGCACACAACATTTGCCATTGCAGTTTAGGATGCTTCTGTACATTCTCGTTGAACAAGTGTTTATTAGCTGCATAGTCTACACTCATTAGATAATAGCCTTGAATCCCACCGTTGTCCTTTACTGCACTCATCCAGTGAGTCATCATATAGGGAACAAACTTCTTTTGTTGTTCTTCTGTTAGACGGTCGATGTACCCATAGTCTTTCTTGTCTAAAGCAGCTAGTGCTTCAAACAAATCAAAGTCTTGACCTTCGAACTTCTCGTCTTTCGGTACTGCTGGTTTTCTAGTTGCCATTAGAATGCCTGATTATAATCTACAATTTCACAGTTACGACTAATCTCTTTGACGAAGTAAACACATCTTGGTTTAGGACTATCATCAATCGGTACACATAAGAACTGACCGTTCTTCAATCGAGGAGCATACCAAGTTACATCGTGATAGATATCAACAATCTCAATGTCTTGGAAGCTAGGTCTAAATGCACTCAATGGATTGAATTCGTATGCTTTGAATCCCCTATCGTTGATACTAGTCAATGGTAATGTTTCTAAGTCACCCATCTCTGGCTCACCGATTAGTATCTGCCAATCAACTGGCATCTTCAATGTCTTATCACCGATGCGTAAGACTAATGCAGGTGAGTTAAATGATTCTAAGAATATTAACGGTATGTAATGATAGTCTACGTTTTGTGGGTTACTGTTATCTAAGATAGCAAAGCGAAGGTCATCGACCTCTTCGGGCAACGTCTCCAAGTTATAGTATGTGTTGTCTAGGGTTAAAATTCTCATAGTCGTATTGTATCACTTATATTTTAGTTTTTCAACATCGAACGGGTAGTTAGCTTCTTTGTAGAAAGTCTTCCGTTGTGTTAAATGTCTTTTTGCAAACTTGCATGAACTTGTAATGTCCCAAATCTGAACGAAGTCTTTGTCTTCTGCCTTACGAATACCACGACCGATAGACTGAATCACACGAACGAAACTCTTGCCCGGTTCTAATAGCATTACGTTAAAGATACGAGGGATGTTAATACCCACAGCAGCTACACCGTAAGTAGCAATGATAATCTTGTTGGTAGCTGTAGCAATGTCATCATAGTGTTCTGTTCTAGTTGTGCCTTTAGTTCCACCTGATACGAATACTACGTTCTCTTCGGCTACTCCTAGTTCTTCTAGTTTAAGATGTAACAGTTGACCAGCTTCGATTCTATCAACTAGGATCAAAGTGTTACCAGTCTCTTTTACTTTACCAGCTAACTCAGCAATCTTAGTCATGCGTTTTTCATCACTAGTGAGGTACTTTAGTTCACTTTGATAATTACTAAACTCTACTCCATCTTGGAGCTGAATAATGTTAACGTGACACTGAGATAGAACACCCATCTCTTGTAATGTGCTAGCAGATAGTTGGTTGATAACAGGGCCGATACTAACAACCAATGACATTGATTCATGCTTTGCTTTAGGGATAGTACCAGTCAAGCCCCAACGTAATGGAATGTGAGACATTACACCAGTCAACAATGTCTTTAACACTTCTGCTTTAGCTTGGTGCACTTCGTCAACGATAACACAAACAACACCTTCTAAGAAGTCACCGATATCTACTTCTGCTTCTCCGGCTTTAGTGTTCTTCAACATGTTACCAAGACTCTGCCAAGTACAAATAGTGTGTGTCTTGTCGTACTCTTTTCTGCCGCCATAGTAAACACCAACATCAAGACCCAAGTTAATGTAATCTTTCTCTGTTTGTGTCACTAGACTTGTATTCGGTACGATAACAATACTACGCCCGTATCTCTCAATAGAGTACGATAATGCCGCAGTCATAATAGTCTTACCAGCGCCTGTGGCAATCTCTTGCAATGACTGAGGATTCTTCAAATAGTTATTGATAATCTCAATCTGATAATCACGCAGTACAATAGGCTGTCCTTCTACTGGGTGATTCTTTGGCCATAACTTGTGCTTGAATGTTTCTTCTGTTACTTCCGGGAACTCAAATGAAGTACTATATGTTCTAACGTCTTCTAGTTCAATGTCATACCCTGCTCGGTCTAGTACAGGAAGAATCTCTGGTAACAAGTTTACATAGCTGCTGCCACCTAAGCTAAAGAAACTCTGTTTGCCGTTCCACCTACCAAGTCGGACACTCGGTAAAAACCTTGCGCCGGGTACGTCAAACTCAAACATCTTCATCAGAGCCTTACGCTCTGCTAATTCTAGACCTTCAATTTTTACGTTGACTTCATCTTTTATTACTAATTTACATTGTTTCATTTATAATCTATAGGTGTACTGTTTAACAGTCTAATTGTCTTAGCTACGTATTGCACGTTAGGTAAGCTAGAGATGCCTAACTCTAATTTGACTGGCATTTTGTATTGTCGAAAGTCTATGTTAACAGTTTCACTTCTGTTAGTCAAGTGATGCGGTATCTTATTTGCTTTCAACATGTTTGCGATTTCCATAACATGACTTTTGTTAGACACATACCAACCTGCTAACAATACCATGTCAGCACCTATCATGTTGAGGCGCTCGATAATCAAGTCTTTCTTTGAAAACTCGATCCAAGGATTCGGATCTAACGTGAATGCAAGCTGTCCGAATATATCTTGTCCAGACTCCATTGACTCATAAATTTCAGCGACAACTTCTTGCGATACTTCGATACCCATGTGTACTAGTTTTGCTAGGCAGGGTAAAGACAAATCAATTTCTATCCCAGTTAATGCATCCATTAAGTGAGAGTTACATGCAATGATATACAAGTTACCATTGAGTTTAACTAGCGTTGGGTTCCAGTACTTTACTTCCTCGTATTCAACTAGGCTAGATATGATATCAGCTACTACCGGGCAATAGTTTACATTGGGGTAATGGTTTTCTGTTAGATTTATTACACTCTTTAATGAAAGTTCATTTGCAGGAGTAGTCCATGTCTTATCCTCTTTGTGCCAATTCATCAAGCCCAAGTCTTTTAGATTCTTTACGAAATCTTTTTTGTATGGACTTCGCAGTACAACGTTTTCTTCCTCTATAGAAATATGTGCTTGAGTATATTGAGGGAGACTTGCGATTGGTGTTTGGTTCCATGGCAAGCTGAGAAGGTCAACGCTGTCTACTTCTTTCTTAGCTAATTGTCTATGATACCTTGATGTAATCTTGTCTAGTAATTCAGCTTGATTGCTAGTTAATGGTTTGTTAATAGCAATATTCGAATGTAACAGATTATCTAAAAAGCGACGGTCGTATGTACCTAGACTTATGTATCTAACTAGGTAGTCAATCAGTTGTTCTTTGGTAGTTGGCTTCGTGATTTGCATAGTATCATTATACTACTTATGATTGACGAAATCAACAGCAAAGGACAAAAAAGGGGACCTAAGTCCCCTTTTATTATTTGTTGAAAATTCGTTTTACTTTGAATCCCTGTTCGTATAACTCGTCAGCTTCGTCCTGACTGAAACAATCAAACAAGAACAAATCACCATCATAAATTTCAAACATAGTTACTCCAAATAAACAATCACACGACTAACATGGTTACAATGACAACAGTACTTTGACCGGTACTGCACTTTCTTACTAAACGCACTGTGCCAAGGAGTATGACTCCCTCGTTCTGCGTCCTTCCACTTAGTCCAGTTGTGAATACCTAAACGACACCACCAACTGGACACTAGAAGCTCCTCATCCTTCAAAGCACGAATTATATTTCTATGCTCATTCATCACGCAATTTACTGAACACTCGTTCACGCTCAGCCAAGAAACATTCAAACGCTGCCTTGATAATGTTGTAAACGAATGTGGACACTGCAAGCCAGAAATAGGATCCTGCGATAAGTTTGACTGTCTCTTTATCTTCAATCAACCAAGCAGATAGCAATATTGTCACTAAACCTGCAATCAATGAGAGAATAAGAAACCCACAGATAGCAAAGATTGAATCAGGAGCACCCTTCTTCAATTCATATCTGAATGTTTCAGCGAGGTTAAAGCAACCCCCGAAGATTCGCATAAAGCACCATTTGAAAAATGCTAGGTACATTCTGATATTCATTTTTCTTCTATTCCTGCGTTTGGTGTAAAGTATTCTACTGCTTGTGCGAATCCACGCAAGCCATCTACCGACTGACAATCAGCAACGATAGTGCCCTTACTGTTATGAACGTAAATACCATTTGTGAGGACACTTACTTTGTATCCATAATTACCTAGTTGTCGCTCCCAACTTTGGAAGCTGCGAATCAATTCTGAATCTGTCATCATGCACCTTTCATGCAAGTTGCTTTAGCCAACTCGCGCCAGTTTGTGCTAATCTTCACGAGGTCAGCAATCTTCAAACACATACGCAAAGACACTTCACGCAATTTAGAATGATTAGCCTCGATGAAGTTCATCACTTCATCAGTTTGAACTTGGTCAAAGTCATAGTCAGCAAACAAACCACCGTCAGCGTCACGATGCACTTGCTTGATACGCAACATTTTGTCACGCTCAGTATCAACAGTCAGGTCCAAGAAGTGACTACGTGATTGGAGAGCATCCAAGTGAGGTGTCATCTTGCTTGCTTTCTTGTTGTCGAAAGTCTTGTTTGTAATGAAGATGATTGAACCTTCAAAGTTGAAAGTGTTAGGTACACCTTCGTCACGCAACAAACGACTATCTTTGTTCCAAGAGATACGGCGAGTCTTACCTGAATCCAAAGCACCTTTGAGAACGTTAACTGCATCTTGGTCATCCCAGATGTCGCAGTCGTCAAACACTAGCACGTTTTTCTTGTCAGAGAATTTGTAGAGTTTTGCGAACAAGCCGATGCCTGACATTGCACCTTTGACAATCTCAAAGCGAGGGCGCTTGCCTTGAATCTTGTCAAACATAGATGCTTTTTCCATCTGTGTGATAACACCGTGTGACTTACCGATACCTGCTGGGCCTGTCACAATCATAGCACGAATGTCACCTGCGATACATGCTTTGGACATTTCGTCAAGCACTGCGAATCGTGAGGCAATACGATCCATTGCTTCTGTTTCAGTTTCTTTTGCTTCGATTGCCGGCTCGTCATTAGCTGCATCGTTTGCACCGTATGTGAATTCTACGTTTGAAATATCACCGACGATAACCCGCACATCTTCGATATCAATGTTAAATTGACCTTCATTCTTCACTGTGATGTAACCACCTTTTGCACCTGTCTGATAACCTTTAACAAGTTTAAAAGTTTGATTAGTGACTGGCTTGCTACGATATGAACCTGAACGAACTAGAACTGTGCTTGTCATTTTATTTCCTGTACTTTGTGACTTAAAGATGTATTATATACCCGAAACGATTTATTGTCAAGCCGCAAATTCGGGCAGTACAACCTCGCGGGCTTGTAGGATCAAGTCGCGGACAGCTTCACGGTCTACTGAATCTTCACAGAATTCAACACCACGTGCCTCGCATCGCATTTTATGAATTGCAGTAGCAATGTTTACTTGGATTTCGTTGAAATTGAACTCGGGATAAAGTTCGCTCTCGGGACCATAGAAACTCATAACATAGCTAGTGAATTCTGACATAATATTCCTTGTTTTGTTGCTGTCTAAGTGTCTATTATACAACCAAAACCATTTATTGTCAAGCCATTTTTAGTTCCCACTTGTCGGCAATCATAAAGTACTCAAAATCATCTTTCTTCTTAGTGATGAACGAACCGTAAATAGGTAGTACTTCTGTATTATCAAACATAGTGTCCCAAACATGCTGTAACGGGTTCTTTACATTCAGGCCCAGCATATACGGTGTGTTGTCTTTCTTGTTTCTGAACCAGTACTCATGTCCGAGGTGGTTTTTAGTTTTTCTAAACATACGTCGGATTGGTTGTAGTTCAAGGGTAGTATTAATCATAGAGCCCTTCAAGTTGTTACCGTTAGTGCTCAGTCTAACTTCCTCAAACTCTTGGTCGTATTGATAGAATGCAGGCAAGTGATATGCGATGCCCATCTGGTCTTCACGCAAGATAAGTCCCTCACTGTGAATCAACTTGGATAAGTCTTTACGATAGTTAGTGATGTTGTTACCTTTGAGATTCCACATCATAATTTTCTTGCTGTAGTAATCTCTGATTTCAGTTGCCAATGCTCTATCAGCAGGACTAATCTGTTCAAACAGTTTCGCATCCATCAACTTAGATACAATACCATATCTGCCTTCATCACGCATACGCTTCCATGTTGCAGCTAACACTAACACATCTTCCGGCGATTCATACACTTCGTACTTCTTAACATCTTGGTGACGTTTGTGGTCATCTATTTCAAATGTTAAATTATTGAATGGGTGTACGTTTGCCCATGCCGCAGCAGAAGAGGTAGTTGACATTAAATTACCTAGATTGACATGACTAAGTGTTGACATTGTGTTTCGTCCCGTAAGTTGAACTGCGCCCTTACCAGTGTATGTACTGGGATGTTGTAGGACTCCGTTGATATAAATTAAGCTATTGCTTGACATGATGCATTATAACAAAAACCTCGTACTGTTGTCAATACGAGGTCTGTGTTAAAGGGTAATGTCTTCCATTCCAGCTGTCCGTAATCGGACTATGTGACCCATTTGCCATTGTTTGGCGTCGAGTCCTTTCAAGACACCTAACCATTTATTTCGAGTCAATGCGACTTCGTTGATTAGTGTCTCATAGTCAATTACTTCTTGCTCACCGTCTACATACTTTTCGGCATCACGACTAGTCAGTGCCCGATTATATGCTTCAAGATATTTCTGGAAGTGCTTTCTACGAATCTTACGTAGCTGGATGTTAAGATGATTCAACACAGCCTCAATTTCTTGAAGCTGGTTAAAGCGATGTTCAGTAATGCCTGGTAGTGCAGCGATGTTCTTTTCTAAGTTGCCATAGACCTTTACATCTTTCTTTGCATCTACCATTTCAGTTTCATAATAAGATATGAAATCAGGTAGAACAGAGATATCTACACTTACTTTGGTTAACCAATTACCTGACATTTAATTCCAATCATCATCTTGGTCATCATCATCGTGTTCTTCGTATTCTTCTTCTTGGAAGTGTTGTTCAGCGTAACCCTTCAAAGCCTTAGTAATGTCTTTGTCTTTGAATTCATTTTTGATATCATCAACTTCATAGTTGTTGTCCATCAAATAATTTACTAATGTGTCGGCTGCTTCGCTGCGGTCGTTGAAATCAACGTGCTCACGTAATACTTCCCAAACTTCTGATACGATACTTAAACTCATTCTGTAGGTTCTCCTTCTTCTTCGGTTTCTACAGTGCTACTTATCTTCGCAGTTCTTAGTGGATATTCTTCCATGACAGTATCTAAGCAACCATCAGTGTTTGCTTCCCATGCTTTGCGGAACTTCTTGATGATAACACCATCAAGTGTTGTGTACACCAATGAGTTACCTTCTTTTTTCAGCATATCAGCTTTTTCAATCATGTCAGTCATACCACTGTACGGGCTCATACCTGTTGCATATGGAATCTTAACTTGAACACCCTCGAACGGTTTTGCGTAGCGAGTTTTCATAACCATACAACCAGCACGAATACCGTTTACTTCCGATACTTTGTTACCGTCTTCGTCTTCTTTCAACTTCAACTTACGCATAGCAACAACGATTGAACTTGCGTAAACGAAGCCCTGACCGCCTGAAATTTTAGCGTCTGGATCAAACATATCTTGTGATGCGTATGTGTGATTAGTTGCAACTAGACCAATGCCTAGTGAACCGAACATGTTAACGCAGTTACGAACAAGTGCTGTTAGTGCTTTGGGCTTACGACCCATGTCACCTTTCATGTCACCTGCATCAAACTGATTAACGTCAGTTGGTGTCAATAGCATACCTAATGAATCGACAACGAACAATACTTTTGGTCTGTCGTCTTCTGGTAGTGCTTTGTAATCTTTGACGAACATAGAAATAGTTTTACCTACTTCATCAATCATCGCCATGTTAAGTTTTAGTAACTTGTCGGAGTCAGTGCTTACACCGAGGTTGTGCAACCACGTTTCATCCAGGGCATTTTCCGAGTCAATGAGCACCACAAAGATACCTTGTTCTTGCGCATGTCGGACCAAATTTCCCGAGCAAATATAACTTTTGCCTGAACCGCTTTCTCCAGCAAATACAGTAACCTTACCCAAAGGAACACCTTTGTTAAAATCACCACTAATAAGATAATTGAGTGCAAAGTTTCCTGTGCTAACCCAATCTGTAGGGTCGTTAAATCCAATGCTTAATCCTTCTATACTTTTTGTTATTTCTTTTCTAAACTTACTTACGTCAAATGGCTTTCCCAAGTCGTTCTCCTTATATGTACTTATTGTCTATGTACCGCATTAGTGTATGCAGTAAATGGTTGTTTGTCGAGCAGGTCTGGACATTTCTCTGCCATCTTATCGAGTTCATACTCAGATGGGTAGTGACGCAATGCACCTCGTGCTCGTTCTCTTACTATGCTTGGTACTCTTGGTGTCTTACCAGGGTCACATAGTTCTTCTAATAGTTTTTTACCTTGCTTTAGGGCGCGGTATCGTTCGTCGGGTAGTGTCATACCATACTCCTTAATAGGGAGAGGTTGCCCTCTCCCATTTCAATTAAGCAGACTTGTTTTGACGGGCACGAATCATTGCTAGAATGTCGTTTGCCTTGTCGCCACCAGTTGCCTTAGGAACTTCGATTGGTGCATTAGCTGCGGCTGCTGCATCTTCTTCCCAGGGCTGTGTAGTTGTTTCTGCTACGGGTGCTGTCGCGGGTGCAGACACAGCTACGGCTGGTGCTGCTGATGGTTGAGCCGCTGTTGAACCTGCAGGTGCATCTAAGCCATATGGGCGGTAGTATTGTCCCCAACGTTCGTTGTCGAATTGTTGACCATCTACTGATGCTTCAAACATTTCTTTGATGATGTTCAACTCTGCTGCTGATGGCTTCTTTGGTAAGAAGTCAGCCAAGTCATACAAACCATGCGCATCGATAGCGGCTTGTTCTGC
>Ga0209353_10001648_pt1 | contig 12614 bp, 15 predicted proteins | sample LauGreSpBDMM15SD_2_FD_187561 | JGI IMG/M metagenome (GOLD analysis project Ga0209353, IMG submission 187561) | Freshwater lake microbial communities from Lake Michigan, USA - Sp13.BD.MM15.SD (SPAdes) (version 2) | ecosystem: Environmental > Aquatic > Freshwater > Lake | place: Lake Michigan...
AGGAGCCATAATAATAATAATATATATAAACAATGTATTATTATTCATCCAATGGACACCTTTATCCACAACTACAAATTAATGGATAAATTGGGCAAAGGGGCTTTCTCTACGGTTTTCAAAGCGGAACACCGAATTAGTAAGAAGCTCGTTGCAATCAAAGTGGAGAAGGAGGCAACCACGCTGAAACACGAATCCAAGATACTTGCCTACTTGAACAGAGAACTGCCCGGGCTCCCCAACATTCCAACCTTGCATTGGTATGGGTTGTATGGGAACAACGTGTGTTTGGCAACCACTTATTACCAGATGTCGTTGACCCAGTATATACAGAAGACTGGGGAAACCGGGCCGTTGTTTAAGAAATTGGTTTCGATTCTTAAACATTTGCATTCGGTCTACATTGTTCACAGCGATATTAAACCAGATAATTTTATGGTGGACCCGAGAGAAAACCCGATCATGATTGATTTTGGATTGTCTTCTCTCTTCTATAATTCGGAAAAAAATATTTATCGAGAGAATGTTCGGAGTGCGCATTTGATTGGTTCGCCCAAGTATGCAAGTTACAATTTGCATTTGGGAAACGTGGTTTCGCCGAGAGATGACCTTATCTCTCTTGGCTATCTGATGCTAACCATTTTGGGGATTGAACTCCCGTGGTCTTCGGACCTTTTGGACCCTTCAGTCCTTTTGGACCTCCCTTCAGACCTTTCTTCAGAAGAAACCAAAATCCCTTTATATCACATAATGCATCCGGGAAATGTGCAACGTGCCAAATACAAGAAGTTTGAAACGTTGAAGGCGTATTTATTGGATTATCCGGTAGCCGAGCATCTGTTGCCGTTTTTGGAAAAAGTGTATGCACTTGAATATGGAGTTGTTCCTGATTATTTAGAACTGGAGAATTTTTGAGCATTGTCTATCATTTTTTGGACACCGGCGTTGTTTTTTAGTACACCAGTAACATCAGTTACAGAAAGAGGTTTGCTTCCACCAAGATCAATACCGTCAAGTGGTTTTACTGTTCCTGAGGAAGTGGAACCGGAACCGGAAGTATCGGAAGCACTTGGTGCATCTTCATTTATGACATCTACGGTTCCATTTGTAGTCATTCCCTCAGTATAGGAAGATAACATGAGAGAAATGACCAAAATGGCTAAAAGCAACCCAATGGAAACGAGTCTTGGTTTCGAAAACAATTGAAATGAAAACATTATATAATAGTTTTACAAAAAAAATATAAAGCCACTTTCCTTAGTAGTGTATACTAGTATGTCTGATAGATCAACGGGTTCTGTAAAGTGGTTCAATAACAAAGCGGGATATGGTTTTGTAACAGTAAAGGGTGGCGACCACGACGGCAAGGACGTTTTCGCCCACTATAGTGCAATCAAGGTTGCGGACGACCAATTCCGCTATTTGGTGCAAGGTGAGTACATCGAGTTTGAGTTGACTAAAGATGAGTCGGGCAAGCACGATTTTGTGGTTTCCAATATTTCGGGAATCAAGGGTGGAAGTCTAATGTGCGAGGTTCAAAAGGCGAATGAGAAGCCGAGAGAGACACGTGTTGTTTACAAGTATGACAAGGCTTCCGGAACATCCGATAAGGCCTCTGGAGATGCAAACGTCGATGGATTCCAATCGGTAAGACGCAGAGAGAACAAGCCAAAGCCAAAGTTTAGTGACAAGAAGACTTATTTGAAGGTTGCTACATCAAATTAAGGCAACCTCTTAAAAGTGGTTTCTCCAATTTTTATTATTAGTATGGGAACCCTTCTTAAAAGTGGTTTCTCCAATTTTTATTATTAGTATGGGATTTAAAGGGTTAAGCGTAGCGGAAGCGACGAGTTCCCTTTATTTACTCGGTTAGCTCAGTTGGTAGAGCGCCAGACTTTTAATCTGGTGGCCCGGGGTTCGAGCCCCCGATCGAGTGTTTTTATAAAAATGTATTTATTTTTATAAAATTTTATTTATCGTCTTTACGGTCGCCTATCGTCTTCGGTCGCCTATCGTCTTTACGGTCGCCTATCGTCTTTACAGTCGCCGATCTATCGTCTTCTAGAAGACTTCTTTCTCCTCATACTACGGCCCATTTTTTTAAAGGACTTTTCGGTATTAACAACAGCCTTTTTGGTTCCCTTGTACATTTTCTTGGCTAAAGGAAGGATGGCACCAAGAGGTTTTCCGGGGTTTTGTTTGCACAGCTTTTTCACTAAATCACTCCACGCGCTCATTTATATAAATGGATTACATTTTAATTTTCATTCCGATAAGATATAAAATTGAACTTTTATTTTATAATAGAATTAAAAACATAATTACAAATACATAATATTCAAAAATGGTAAAGAATACAGGAGGAGGAGGAAACACAAAGAAACAGGGCCGAAAGTTCCAAGGCAAGAACAAGAGCGACGATTTGCGCAAGTCGGAAGACATCAGCGAAAAATACGCAATCGTTGACCTAATTTACGGAAACGGTCTAAATGTTTATACAAACGACGGTCAGGAAATCTGGTGCAGGATTCCTGGCAAATTCAAGGGCAGAAACAAACGAAACAATTTCATAGAAAAGGGCGCGTGGGTCCTGGTCGGCATTTACGAATGGGAAAAGACTGAAAAGCCCAAGTCGTGCGAATTGTTGCACATTTACGACCGAAACGAGGTGGAACAATTAATGAGTTTGCCGGGTGTCAATTTGAGAACACTGATCTCAAAAAGCAGGACCGAGTGTGGAAATCTAGACGAAGAAGAAGGGGAAGCGGAAGTGGAGGAAGTGGACAATGACGAGCACGGATTCGAGTTTACCACTAAAATCGTGGATAAAACCACAATGTTTGCAAACGATATTACAAATGTTCCGGTAGTCAATGTGGAAGAGGTGAATATTGAGGACCTATAAGTGTCTTAGTTTATTATTTGTTTTCAAATAATAAATTTTGTTTATTAAAACATTTTTTTTTTATGTTTTTTAAAGGTTTTAAACCTTTGGTCGGTTTAAACCTTTGGTCGGTTTAAACCTTTGGTCGGTTTAAACCTTTGGTCGGTTTAAACCTTTATAAAATGCTTGTTCAAATACTTCTGGATAGTAAAGTGCGTGATTTTCTCATTGCGCGCCTCTTCGCCCAGAATCTTCCACAACTTGTCGTCTGGAACAATGTTCTGTCTGTTCTCGGGGTTCTCTAAAGTGTTCTCCTTGATGTACTTGTTCAAATACTTGGTAATCTCAATCCTGGAAATCAACTCGCCCTCCTTTCTTCCCATAAACTCGCACATCTCGGGAGTCACCTTGGAGGAAACTGCGAATCCGCATGGCTTTCTCTCCTTCTTCACCTTAGCCCCGGTCTTTTGCTCCTTCTTGACAACCATTTCTACCGCGTGTGACAACTTCTTCGCCTTCTTCTCTAAAAGACCGAATAATTCTTTCATATCGCTGATCTGGGCGTTCACCTCATTCAAACTTGCAATCATTTTTTCCATATTATGGGGGATAACTTCGGGATTCATTCTACTATATGGCTTACTATTGATTTTTGTTTATATGCTTTTTACAGTTATATTAGTTATATTCATTATTATACATCTACAAAGTGTGATATTAAAATTGTTCGAACGAATCTCTTCATTAAACCGAATCTCTTCTTGGACCGCGTTTGACATATGGATGATATAAATAAGAATTAAAAAAACAGCTGCGCAACTTTTCATAAGAGTTTTGCAAAAATAAATAAAAAGGGCATTGACTTGGTATAAGTTGTATCTGCAAATTGGACACTTTGGCGAATTTTCTAGCCAGGTTTGCATACATTGGGCATGCGTGTAAACCATGCATCTGCAGTTGCAAAGGTATATGTTATTTTTTACAAAGTAGAATGATTTTTTAGTTGTAACTGAATTGGATTCCAAACAAATAATACACTCCGCATCCATCTATTACTATTTGCATCAATAAAAAAATAATTACCTAAACTTGCGTGTTTTTATTGTTTCGCAATCAATACATAAATTCGGTTTTTGAACGTTTTCTTTAATTTTATGCATATCTCTTCTCTCGACAAATCAACGAGCTGTGTGATTTGTTCGGAAATAAGGGTTTTATGAGTTTTGCAAAATTCTTCGTATAGATTGGCGGGTGACAAGTTTACGGGTCCCACATTCATAATATATTTGTCGATTTGTTCCAGAAAATGTGGAGAGAGTGAAACGTATTTTTTTCGGGGTTTCTCTTCGACCTTTTCTTCCTTTTTTCTATAATAATATCGCGCGCTTTTGAACATTTTATCGAGCACGTCACCTTTGTATCCGGAGTTCTGCAACTGGTTGATTTCTTGATGAATCAGCGATTGAATCGAATCCTGTTCGGTCCATTTGTTCCACGCGTCCTTAAAAACCTTTCGGTCGTCGTATTTGTGGATAATGGCAAACTGTTCGAGTTCCTCCATAAATTTTTCGCCAAAATCGTGGCGGAAAATTTGCATTGCGACTTTAGTAGACATTTTTTAAAAGAATGATTGGATTAAAATTAAATAATTATTTTTGTTTATACATTTGTTAAAAACTGCAGAAAAGAGTTCAATTTTACTTGATCCCCATTTCATTTGATCCCCATTTCACTCGCCAAATTGCACAAGAGTGTCTTTTGATCCAATATCTTGTATTTGTTCACAACCAGTTTGAAAAAAAGGTACTCAAATACCGCCACTAAAACAATGAACTGCATCATTTTGCACATTTCCATGATAAAAACGGATTGTTTCCAATAATAAATGGCAAACCAGGTCTCTCTCGGTTCTTCGGTTCCGCGTTTGACAAACGAAACCATTTCAATCCCTCGATCGTCGTTCTTCTTTTGTTCAGACAAATTGTTGCCACTTCCAAACGATGTGAGTGATGAACTCGAATTGTATTTGGGCGATGGAGCAGAATTCTCTCCGAATTTCACATAAGTGTGTAGCAAGTCTCTGCAGAAAAGCAACAACAAAATGGCGTTGATCGCAATCAAATAGTACACGCATATATTCCATAACTTGTCGTTGCTCTTATCCAATCGGTCCTGGTATATAGGACATTTGCTCAGGTTGACCGTAATGTTGTAACTGGGCACATCATCAAACCGCAGTAATCCCAGTATCAAATCTTTTTCCAAAGGCATAATGTAGAAAATGTAAAAAAGGATTTCAAATTCGGTTAAAAAATAGATATGGATGAAGAGATTCATTTGTTATAAAACAAACATAAATAATTATAAATACTTTATAATAATGAATTCTGAAAAACGCATGGAATGGGACGACTATTTTATTTCAATCGCAATGCTTGCAGCACAAAGATCTCCATGCAAAAGACTCCACGTGGGGTCGGTCATTGTTCGCAATAACCGGATGATTTCAATGGGATACAACGGGTTTATCGCGGGGTGTCCACATATCTCTCATATGCGCGATGGACATGAGCAAGCCACGATTCATAGTGAAATCAACGCCATCTGCGATTGTGCAAAACGCGGAGTCACGCTTGATGGTGCGAAAATCTACATCACACATTATCCGTGTCTTCAATGTTTCAAAACGATTTGTTCCAGTGGTATCGTAGAGATAATTTATTTGGACGATTACAACAATGACGAATTGGTTGCAAGTATTGCAAAAGACTCCAATGTTATTATCCGAAAACTTACGGACCCGCTTCTATGATCCCTTCCCTTATGGTTAAAAGAGGTCCTTGGTTCCCTTTAGATACATTTGGAACAGTTCAAGCGCCTCCTTCGGCTTATAGGTGGGCACTTCGTGCCCCGCCCCGTGCACCGTCATAAACGCAAATCTGGATTCTTTACTAAAAGGCGTGTTGAACGTTGTGATATAGCCCGCGGTCTGTCCATCGAGGATCCAGGTTTTCCACAAACTGTCTACCTTGAATCCCAAGTCGTAAATCCATCGCTGGGTTCCAATCGTCCCGCAAACGCCGTCGTCGTCACCGGAGTAAACCAGAATGCGTAGGTTCGGGTGCGTCTCAGAGTTCAGAATCGTTCGGTAATACTTCTCCATTGGCAACATTTTATCCGCCATTTGGTATTTGGTGGTGCGTGAACACTCGACCCACTCAATGTCGTTCACATGTATCGCCTTTTTAACTGCAGGGTCGTTCAAATAATTGGTGGAGAAATCGTCCTCGCAAGGTTCATAAGAGTTAACTCCACCATAAGAGTTAACTCCGTCAGATCCATGGACGAAAGCGTGCATCGTCCTTTGTTGCGACGTCAAACAAACCGGGTAATCAAGAGCATAGGGATTCAGGTTTCCAATCTTCTTCATAAAATCCAGAATCATGTAGGTGCAAACCGAATTGTTCAGTTGTTGCTCCACGGTTAAGCATCCATTGGCGACGTATTTGTCCCAAGACGGTTTGGGCAAAAGTTGTTTGCCCCAATAAGTCTCCATCTCTGCGCCCACACCCGAATAGTAGTCCGTGTAAGGATTGCCTACTGCGAACCCCATAAAATTCAGTTTACCCGATTCAGTTGCATCATTATACTTGATAATTGCATCCGCCAAAGTGGGCATGTAGTGTCCGCCATAGGATTCAGACGTGATGTAAAGGGGGGTCTGCGCAAATTCGGGGAATTTGGTGAGAAACCCGAGAATCGTCGCTAAATTGTCTTTGGCCGCCTGGTCGTCGCCGATTTTATAATCGTCCTTGTTGTCCGAATAGGAGAACCCCACGCCCACCGGCTGTTCCAAGAAAACCATGTTTGCTACTTTGTTCCAGGCATATTCATTGGGGTAAATGTTTCCGAAGGCGTCGGGTCGGAATGGTCCCTGCTCGGTCATGAACCCGATTAGACCGGAACAGCCGGGACCACCGTTGGTCCAGAAGACGAGAGGTGCATTGGGAATTTCTGCCTCGACCAACCAGTAATGGATGTGTTTTTGGGTTCCGTCAAGCTGAATGTATCCACTGAACTGGTTGAACGCGGGCTCGTAGGCGAGCCCTGGCATCTCGATAACCTGATCCAAAAGGGCTTCGTCCGTGTAAGAAGTTACAGCAGTAAAAAGTGAAATGAGAAGGAGTCCTGCAATAAACATTTTATATGATAGAGTCCCATTTTATTATACTGTTTTGAAAAGTCTTCTTTGTTTGAAACAAACAAATTAAAAATGGGGTTTTTATAATAACATAAAAAAAGCACAAACGTGCAAAGATTTTTAATTAAACAATTTATACAACAAATAATTTATAACACACAATAATAATTTATACATTTTTTTGATTTTTCTGTTTTTGGATCAATAATTGGGTATCCTCATCTTCTTGGTCAGAATCCTCCTGGTCCTGGTTCAAGTCCGGCTTGCAAATTTTACACGCGTCCCCTCGAAAACACATCGGTTCGTGTTCGTAAGCAACAGTGCACAAATAACTGCAAAACTCCTGTTCTAGTTTGGTTTTATAAAATCCGCAGAAATGACACGTCTTGCTGTATTCAATGGCATCCGCTACCTCTAGTTTTGTCTTTTGCATATAGGTTAAGATTTTATCGTAGTCGTGGTTGGTATAATCAGTTTCGTATTCTTGGTTGAACTGGTAGACAAATTCGTTTACGGGTGTGCCGTTGTGGAAGTAGCCTTCGATTTTGGTTTCGTCTTCTGGGTTATACATTATTCCGTAGCCTGTTTGCTCGCCGTTCTTCCATTCGCCATCGAATATGATTTTTCGGTCTTTGTTCCTGAAAACACCTTTGCCTTGCTTTTTCCCGTTCTTCCATTCGCCGTCGTATGTATTGCCTGATACGTAATAATAAATACCTTTTCCATGTTTGCAGTTGTTTCTCCAAGTGCCTTCGTAGGTGCAACCGGAACTGTAGTAAAGGATGCCGTATCCGTGAAGTCTGCCGTCCAACACATCGCCACTGTATGCATCTCCGTTGCCCCAGTTGAAAATGCCCGTTCCGGTGATGGCGCCATTCACAAAATCGCCCTCGTATTCGTAGTTGTCTGTTGATATGTGGACGTGTCCGAAAAGGTAAGTTTTGATGGAGCCGATGCCGTGCATTTCGCCGTCGTCGTTGTATTCGCCGACATAATTGGGATTGGGGTTGTAGTTTTGTTCGAGGAACAAGTCGTATTTCTCTCCGATTGTTTGCTCACCGATCGTTTGCTCACTGATAATCGATTGCTGTTCCATTGTTTTGTTAAAGTTTGGTTTTGGTTTTTAAGTAAATAAACAAGATTTAAAATATATGTCTTTATTATTTTTGTAAAAAAAGAGTTCAATTTTAGTGGAACCTACGGATTCAGAGAAGCGAAGCTTATCTTATGCCCCTATGACCCCTCCCTTTTCAGAAAAAGAAAAAGAAAAGGAGGGATCAAAAGGCGTAAAAGTTCCCTTTCTCTTTATAATATATAAATGTCAACGCTTCGCGTAAAATTAGAAGATTTGAAACGGGGAGTAAGATATTCTTTTAAAGACCCTCGTCATGGAGATGATATACTCGAAGGCACATTGGATTGGGTTAAACCTTTGAATGACAATGAAGAATATCAATATGGATTTTCAAACATCGTGAAATATAACCCAGATACTAAGATCCAAAAACGTATAGGAGCCACTATGTATAACAATCCGGATAGATATCCTTATGATTTTTTTGTGGTTGCATCCAAAAAACTTCCAGGTGATTTGAATTCATATATCAATGCATTTGGTAAAAAGACCCAAAGAAAGAGAAAATCAACCCTAAGAAAGATAAAAATAAACAAAAAATCAAAAAGACATCGTAGATAAATAAGTATTTAAATAATATACCAATGACAACACTTCATGTAAATTTAGAAGATTTGCGACCAGGAGTAAGATACTCTTTTAAAAACCCGGGTAATCAAAGTATTTTAGAAGGCACATTCGTTGAGGTTGATCAAGTACCAGGTCAAGATTACAATCAATATATTTTTTCAAGTGTGAAAAGTTATAACCCAGCTACTAATGTCCAAACGCGTATGGGAAGGAAAACTTATGCCCATCCGGATAGATATCCTTATGATATTTTTGTGGTTGCATCCACAAAACTTCCGAGTGATTTGAATTCATATATGAACGCGTTTGGTAAAAAGACCCAAAGAAAGAGAAAATCAAACCTAAGAAAGATAAAAATAAACAAAAAATCAAAAAGACATCGTAAATAAAAGAGGGAAAGGTCAAAGGAAAAAAGGCGAAGCCTGACGGCTTATCCGTAGGTTCCCTTTAGGCATACCATCTACACGAATCGACACGATCATCAATAATGGTTTTTATTTTTTTCGCCATTTCCATCATTTCTTCGGTACTTTTGAAATGCCCGGTGGCAACATCGCAAATAAACCGGCGATAAATCTCATCTTCAACTTGATGTGCGCTCTCTGTGCACCCTTGTTCAAATTCTTCAAACATCTTGTTGTAATCGGTGCGGTCAAGTCCGCGGGGATAGACCTTGGGGTAACACTTTGCACGACAAACGCGCAACAAGTTTACATTATTGCGTAAAATATCTTCTGGCTCCACCTTCTCTCCACATTCCACGCACGTAACCATTCGCGCCAACTTATGCGTGGCAACATCTTTTTTCTGTTGTTTATAATCGTCTTCCGCGATTCGGGCGTTCATACAATCCAAACAAAACCATGACCATTCGGTTTTAACACCGCCATGGGAATAAGAACAAGGTGTCACGGAATATGTGAATTGATAAAGGGAGTGAAATAATTGTTTGCACACGAAGCACTCAATGGGTGTAGTTAATGGGCCGATCATGTAAGACTTGTCGAGTTTATCCGTGTTCTTTTTCATCAAAGCGTCTTTATAGGAAGTCATTATTAAAGTCAAATCGTTTTCGTTTTATATTTTTTGTTAAAAATATAAAAAAGTTTTAGTTAAAAAAATAAACATTTATTAAATTAAATTAAACAGTCGGACTAACGTCCTTATACAAAACATACAAATTATACACTCGGACGAACGTCCTTATACAGTCGGACTTTTAATCCTTATATCTCACCCTTAACCCAGTTGCCTTCAACCTTTACGTCGTTTTCATATTCACCAACCCATGTTCTGTTTGACCGGAGACTGTACGTGGCGCCTTGTCCGTGATACTTGTTGTTTTTCCACATCCCCTTGTAATAGTCTCCATCGCCAAAGTGATACTCGCCTTTTCCGTCATAATTATTTCTATTAAATTCGCCTTCATAATAAGGCACCGTTTTTTCCCATGTTTGGGTTTGTTCGAAAGTCTGTTTGCCGTAACCGTGTGCAAATGAATCTACAAAATTGCCTTCAATGTATGAATCCGTTTTGTAGAAATACTTGATTCCCTTGCCATTTGGCAAACCATTCTTCCACTCGCCCTTGTATCGAGAGAGTCCGTCTTCGATAGTGTACCAAGTATTGACGTCTTTTTTCTCTGCTTCGCTTGAGCTTGCGACTTCTGCTTCGCTTGAGCTTGCGACTTCTGCTTCGCTTGAGCTTGCGTCCGCTAAGCTTGCGACTTCTTCCTTTTTCTTTTCTTCTGCGACCTTTTTCTTTTCTTCTTCTAAGCTTGCAACTTCTTCCTTTTTCTTTTCTTCTGCGACCATTTTCTTTTCTTCTTCTAAGCTTGCGACCGCTAAGCTTGCGACCGCTAAGCTTGCGACCTTTTCTTCTAAGTTTGCAACCTTTTTCTTGTATTGTCCGTAGAAGAATGCAATCACGCAAAGGTTTATCACCAACAAAATTTCACTGAACATCATTTTTTACTATTTTATTATTACTGAATGAATACAAATTATTTATTTATGTCTTTTGTAAAAATGCAAAAAAAGAGTTCAATTTTAAGGGAACCAAGGTTCTTTTGCATAACTTTTATTATTAGGGAAAGACGTAAGCCCGAAAGACGTAAGCCCGAAGGGCTAGGTTTTCCTTATCGAACGACCTCTTCCGGGAACCCCATCTGTATCAGGATCAGTTTCGCCGCTTTAATCTTGGATATTCCCTTAACTAATTTGTAATGGAACACGATGTTGTTACCATCAACAGTTGCGTCCATCTTGAAATTCTCGATTTGCAGGTTGTCCGCCTTCTTCACCATCTTGCACAACTTGACAAAATGCGTGGTCAAAATGAAATCCACGTTCTCGCGTTTCTGCAGGTATTTGAGGAATCCGAACGACGCAGATGTCGCTTCATCCGCGTTTGTCCCCGAGAACAATTCGTCAAATATGCAGAAATGCCGGCTTTCTTCCTCCAAATCAATGATATCCAATATCTCTTTGCACCTGCGCGCTTCCGCCTGGAACAAACTGTCGCGACCGCTCGTGTCTGGGATGTTCAAGTAGGAATGAATGTGCGTATACGGCATTAACGTCGCGGATTCGTAGAATCCCAATCCAAACTGTTGACTAAAAATGATGTTGATGGCGGTGGTTTTCAGTTGCGTGGTTTTTCCCGACGCGTTCGGCCCGGTGATAATGAGATTCTTTTTGAGGTTCACGGTATTCTTGACAGAATCGGTTCCATGCGTCGGGTAATACTGGTTTTTGAAGACGGTCTTCCCTTTCGAAAAATCTCCATAATGGATGGATTTGCCCATTTGCTCGGCAAGACTTTCCAAATTACTGCGGTATCCTTCGAACGAAATCGCATACTGAAGACCCAACTTGTATTCAAGGACGGAATGCAGAGAATAGTAGCATTTCAAAAGGTAGCCGACCTCAAAACATTTGGATACGCCGAACGAAAAGGGTTTCACGTCTTTCAGATCTTCTTTTAATCGAACCAAATAATCATAATGGAGAGAAACGTCGTTGCAAAATCCGCGGTACCTGGACAAGCCGGTGTTTTTCTGCATGAATTTCTCCATTCCGTGGAGCGACTGGTCCACGAATAATTTGAGGGTCAACAAATGCGTATTGACTAAGGTAATGTTTTTGTAAAACCGCATGCATGATTTGACGTTTTGATACATTTGGAATCCATACATTCCAACGGTGAAAAGAATGTAAATCAGATTATTCACAGAGAAATCGTTCATCGAACTGAATACCTTTCCGAGCGCGTGTTTTTTTGCAATGTCTTTGAGAACCGTGATGTAAGTGTTGAATTCAATGGGGACGCGCTGAATTTTAAGTAAAACGAAGGGTGCAATCACCAAAATGAGCGGGAGTATGATGGAGAAAATGGGCGACAAAAGATTGACAACGGTCCAGACCCCCAGAAATTTGGAGGAATTGTTGATGAAATGGAACTTGTCGATGTCGATGTAACTGTAGCGATCGTGGAATCCGGTGGTTTCGTAAATGTCTTTCCAAATGGTGGAAATGGCGTCGCAGTCAACCAACGATTCGGCGGGTTCGGCAGATGCAATCACTTGCTGGGTCTGTTTCAGAAACTCGGTGTCGCTGGTAAATGATTTTTTCCATTGGCAAATCATATCCTTGGCAAATTTGTGTTTGGGTTTTAACAAGACGTCATACATTGGGTCAGAAGCCGTGGCGGAAACCAGCTCCAAATCAGACGTGACCACGTCAGATAAGACGTGCACGACCTTTTCGTCTAAATATTCGATGGGTAATTTAAAGGGAACCAAAGGTTCTTTATTTGGTTCCTCT
>Ga0209353_10001649_pt1 | contig 12614 bp, 16 predicted proteins | sample LauGreSpBDMM15SD_2_FD_187561 | JGI IMG/M metagenome (GOLD analysis project Ga0209353, IMG submission 187561) | Freshwater lake microbial communities from Lake Michigan, USA - Sp13.BD.MM15.SD (SPAdes) (version 2) | ecosystem: Environmental > Aquatic > Freshwater > Lake | place: Lake Michigan...
CCTCTGCAATCCTCTCTGCCTCCAACAAGTCTGCTTTCATCATGGCCTTGTCCCTGTAAAGTGTGTGCGTGGTCGGATGCGCACCCCCCGATAGGTCAACTAAAACGGGATTTCATCCCCGCTCACATCTGTCGAATCGAGCGGCAGCCACCGCTTGATCTCAAGGTAGGCATTGCCAGTCTTCTCGGAAATCTTGTTACCTGGCCCAAGTTCTACCCTTGCTACCTTGCCTACGCAATCGTCGATCTCAATGGCGAGCGGCTTTCCGTCCTCCACTTTCATCCCGATGGCCTTGGCAAACTGTGCAAGATTATCGCTAAGTTTGGTTATAAAGACGATCCATGCGTTAAACTTTAGAGGCCCAACTGCGACCTCAAGTCTAATCATGTCGTTGCCAGCTTTAGAGATGGCCTCGACTGCGTCTGTTATCTTGGCAATGTGAATCCCTGCTTCGATTGCTTGTTGCTTTTGACCTAGTTCAATTTTTACGGATGGCATGGTTTTGTTGGTTTGGGGTTAAATTCCGAAAGCGGCAAAGAACCTCTCTGGGAAAGCTGTAGCCTGTACGGCAATGTCTGCGGGAATGTCGAGGAAGCTCTCACCTTCCTTGATCCAGCCCTTCTTGATAGCGCCGGCAGTGACCTTGTCACGCTGTGCCTGACTCTTCTCAGCAAGAAGGCGTTCCATAGGATTGATGCGCTCGATCTTCTCAGGCACTTCCTTGGGCGCCTCAATCTGAAGTTGCTTTGGTGCTTCAATCTGGATTGACTGCACAGTTTCAATAACCACTGGCAGGTTCAGATCAGCAATTTCCTCGGGCGTGTAACATCCAGACAAGACGCCTGGATAAGTTGAACGTATGCCCTCTGCGGTAACGCGATTACGAAGCATCTGCCTAGGATACTTCTGCCAAGTTGGATTACCAAGGAGTCCAGCCCGCTTTGCGTCTTGTATGGTCCAAGTTACCTTCAAGCTGCCAGCCTGTGGATGCGTGAATGTTCCAGAAACTGACTCAATGGTATATTCATGCCATTCCACTTTGCCGCCAGCAGCTTGAAAACGTGCAAGCATGGCTTCAGACTTCAAGGTTGGTTTGCCACTGATAATGTGGTAGTCCCTTCCAACTTCTCCGATATGCCTGCCTTCTGCTTGGCACAGAATACCAAGAGCAAGAGCTTGTTTTGCGTTTTGAATGCCGAAGCATTTAGAGTCAGCAATGACTTCTGCCATCATTGCCAGTTGATCGAAGGGTATTAGTTGCATTTGGTTTTCATTTTTAGGCCCGCCTCAAGGATGAGAAGGGCGTCTGCGGTTTTTAGGGTAACTGACAGGTTTGGGTAGAGCGCCTGAGCGCGTCCTTTGAGATGAGCTTTCCAGCGATTGCCATGGGTCTTCTTGTCGCCTAGGCCAAGAGCAGTCTGCCACTTCTTGGGAGGGATGTACTCGATACGGGCTTCAAAGGCTGCCAACAGCCCTTCGATTCTGCCGTAATTTCGGAACATGACTCCGATACTGCTACCTGACATCTTGCCTGCGAATTTTGGCAACTCTTCTAGAAAAACTGTCACAGGCCCAAAGGAGGATCGTGAAAGAAGGTGTAGTTCTTTACTGATGTCATGCAGCGTTGCAGGCATAGGGAACGCCTGAGCACTGCCGTCGGTGTCGATGAAGGCGATCCCGCCTCCCACACCTGGGTCAATAGCTATGTAGTTCATTTGGAAGCGACCAATGGTGCCTTGCCAACCTTACGGGACACAATGTGAGCAGGCATCTCATGGCCTGATATGCTCCAGAGCTGTTCAGCCTTCTTAGCTGACAGTGAGCCATAAGCTGCAATGGCATTGCCTGCGCCAATCAATCCTTCTTCGACTGCCTTGGCAACGTACTCACTGCTGACAAACTCAGTCGCACGAGGCTTCTGTAGGCGCCAGCCGGGCACATTCACGCCTGCTTCGAGTAGCCCGTGAGCCTTCTCCTTTGCTGCGTCCCTGAAGTCTTCCAGAGTCTGACAAGCTGCAAGGAACTGACCCAGCCGGTCAGGATCGTTGAGCAGCGCCAAGAATGCTTCGTCCTGCACCGTAGGAGCCAACCCGGCCACAGTGACCAATGCAGAGTCCTTGCTGGCGACACGAGCCGGGCAAGTCAAACTCTTAGCACACCAGCCACAGTAGTCATTCTCCTTAGGAGCTGTCCCTACGTTGTCGAGGATAGCTTGAACCGTCTCCTTGGCACTGGTGTAGGTCCAGTGTTGGGTCACCATCTTCTGCTGGTCGCAGAATAGAAGATGAGTCGTCCACTCCTGCTCGAAATGGATTTCCATCAGCCCCAGTGCATATGCTGCCATCTGCCCGGTGTAGTCGTACACCTGACCAGACTTAAGGTCGATCAGCCATTTGCCACGAACAGCAACGCCGTCTGCTGTGCCCATGTGCTCAAGCCCACTGGTCTGGATCTTGCACTTGGCATCCGCAGTCTCTAGCCCGTCTGCACCGCCGTTGAGCAGGTAACATTGATGCAGTGCCCAGCGGACTGCTGCTGTGTCTTCCTCGTTCAATTCACGAGGCAGTTCGCCAGTGACCCAGGCATCCCTGAAGACACCGTCAAGCATGGTGCCCCGGGAGGCTGCACTGCTGTTGCCAGCAGTTCCTTCGTACTGGCCGCAGAGCGCCAGCTTGGGAAGGGAGGAGTGTCTAATTTTCATATCTGAGATGATCCTCCAACTTCAGGTTGAGTTTGTTTGCCTTGGCTACTGCGATGAGTTCCAAGAACCTGTTCATCGGGATGACCCGGTGATACAGCCAGTTGTCGATTGTGCGGTGACTCAGCTCGATCTTGGAGGCACTGAGCTTCTTGTAAAGCTCACCGCGTCCACCTAGGAACTGAACCACACTGCTCACATTGAGCGTAGGTGTTTTCATTGCGGCTCAATGCGTATTGTACGCAGATCAGACGCGCAACAAAAAACGTACTCTTTTTTTCAGTCCCTAACGTAAGTCCCTTTGTTTCATGTGGAAGCACCCCTGCACCCAGTCGCAGGTTCTCCCTGCGCACCATCCGGGAAATCGTTACTCGCCGGCAGGAACCAGCCCGCCCTCAAAGAGGTCACCCTCCTGCACTCTACGCCGCCTAAGTCCCTCAAGCGTAGGCCACAGCCTCTTCATCTCGCGAAATTGTTTAGGAATCTCTTTTAGATTGCCAGTGCGCAGCAGTGCTTGAATGTTACACATTTCCCTGCGCCGCTCTCCGTTGAGACTTGATCCACGATTGAAGACCAAAGAGACGAGTGCCGCTGCACAGTCCCCGGGCAGGTCAACCATCTGTGGATAGATCCTGAGCGTCTTCATGTACCATCCAGGGAGCGTGACGTTCTCAAACACAGAAAGTGCTGATGCCCATGGGACTGTAAGGTGCCGGACATGTGGCAAGACCTCTTTAGCAGCCTCTCCTTTGCGCCCTGAAACGCTCACAAGTAGAGCCAATGTTGCGGCATTCAAGTGAGGCGACCAAGCCCGGCTAGTCTCAGTTGCGGGAGTGTGCCCCAGATCCCAACCCACACCGATAGTCACGCCAGACTCTGCACCAGGCCATTCAGGATGCTTGTCGTAATACGACTCACCTCCTGTCTCCCAGTTGATTATGGCCTGTATTCCTTTACTCGATAGATTCGTCATCGTCCTCCTCTAGTGCGTCCACTGGTTCCTCTGACCACCTCATAGCCTGATACAGACGAGCAAACAGGCTCCCTGAGCCAGCCTCGAAAGTCTGGTAGGTGTCGGTGTCTGAGTCGTGCGCCAAGATTTGAACGCAGTCAAAATGCTCGCCAAGATCAGACGCAACCTTCTCCAAGTAGTCCTGCTTTTCTTGAGCGGTCATAGTTTTCCAGTGTGGTAGTGGTTGGCATTATACATCTTGCCATCCCGTGTTACTGTCCGAAATTTGCGAACCTCCCACTGCTTACGACGCACCAGATTCTCAACCGCAGTGCGTTTCCCGCCGAGTTTGTCCATCAGCTCGTTGATGGTGTACCAGCCCGCTGGAGCAGGTTCTCCAGCAAGTTCATATTTCAACAGTTCAAGTAACGTGCTTTTCATACTGGCAAACGAAAGTCACCTGCCTTTGTTTCCTTAGCAAGCCAAACCACAGTCTCTGAATCGCAGTATTCTCCCCAAGCAAATCCTCTTGACCAACTGGTGGTTGCCCTGCGGTTTGCACAGTAGCCAAGCTGGTTGACGTCCCCCAGCCACCCTACGCAATACCCAGTCGGATGCGACCTGTTACGCCCCTCTGCCTGCTGTACTCGGTGTAGGTGAGCGATCACCACCTTACTGGCAGTGCCCCCGGCCACGGCCTCTGCGTGATCCCTCACGCTATGCTCATTCACCATATAACCATGGCCCAGCAGGCAGTCACCAATCTGGCGCCAGCCATTCTGGAAATTATAGTCGATCACCTCGCACCGCATACGCTTGGCCTGATCTGTAATCTGGCCCATCACACGGCCCGCTAATGCGGCTACAATGGCCTTTGGCGATTCCATCAGCGTGTTCAATCGAGCCTCATGGTTGCCCAAGAAGTACAGCTTGGGTTCAAGCTGGTGGAGAAAGGCGAGTCCGTCTTGCAGGTCGCTTTCAGGGTCTGCGCTCTCGTCTCTGGTTCCAGCCGCCCCTTGGCGAAGACAGGCTAGGTCGATAGCATCACCAAGATGAATTGTAGTGTGCGGCTTCCAACGTGACTTGAACGCCAGCACACGTTTTAGGAGCTGCTGGTCGGCGTGGTGCCCGTGCGAACACCCGACGGCCAAGAATCGCTTCCAGCTACGGGTGATGTTTGCCATGCGCTATTTGCGAAGGCTGCGTATTGTCTCGATGATTTTGAGCGCCGTAAAAACTCCCGCTAGCAAACATCCCGCCACCCGAATCCACTGCTCTGCTTCACTAAGCGAGAGAGCCAGAGCGCCTACATTGGCAAGGTTCACCGTCGCCAAGTCAAATATGTGGCGGCTATGCATGAGCAAGAAAAGTGGTTCCCGGGCCTGGTACTGTGGGGAGTTTTCCATTTTCATCGTAGATTCCAGAGTAAGGCATGATCTTGTCTGGCGGCAGACCCACGCCGTCAATCGACGCTGGGGGGAGCACTCTTTTTACGTTTGCTAGTATTTGCAGCCCGGCGGGCGGCGTTGCGCCTAGGTAACGGGCCTGCATTGCTGGTATCGTTGGCACGGGAAGAACGGTCATAAAATTGTTTGCCAAAGAATCCCACAGCCAGCCCAGTAACGCCAGCAACAAGCGCCCAAGTGCCCGGTGCAATGGAGGATGCAATAGCGAGCAGCATCGAGAGGTTGCCGGGTGTGATGCTCATTTCTTTTCTCCTCCCTGTGGGAAGTGACTGGCGCCGTAGTAGTACGCCACAATGGACCCCCATGCGGTTGTCAGTGATCCCAGCAACAATGTCAATCCCTCGGAGTTGCCAAGCTCCAGTCGGTGACTCATTAGGCCAATCAAAATCGAAAAATAGCCCACGGTGACGCTGCACGCCAGCGCCGCAGGAACCCAACTGCCGGTGTTCGTCTGCATCGCCCTAGCACTCGCCCTGTCCTCCTGAGCCAGTTTCTCGGCGTCAATACCCAACTCGGCCATGCGGGTCTTGAGCTGCATGTCGGCAGCCTGCAAGGCGGCAATCTGCTCGGCTGTGAGGTTGCCAGAGGTTAAGGCTTTTTGGACCTTGTCAGCAGTAGCATCAGACAAGCCCAATGCTTTTGCCGCGACCTCAACGGCAGCGCCCCCTAAAGGGCCTCCCAAAAGGTGAGCAATCGTCGGAATGATCTTCTTTAGAAAATCCATGAGCGTAACAGTGCCACTGCGGTGACTGTGAGGGAAGGCAGAATCCAGTCTAGCAGACCCTTCATGGTCCACGCCCTGGGCTCTAGACCGCCCCAGTAAGGCATGTTCCTTCGCCGGCCATCGTAGTTCTCCTCGATGTTGCGATATTCAGCCTGAGCGTACTCACGCCCAACGAAGTAGAACGAGCCAGCAGCAGCACCAGTCCACCAGTCACCGCTGGCAAGACCAATGATGGCTTGAATGACGAGTGCGATGACTGGATGGGCGAGGTGGTTCATAGTTCGATGATGCCAGCGACACTGATGCTATAGCTATTTCCTCCAAGGTATGTTCCATCATACTTTGTCACAAAAATGGAGTTACCAGTAGCCACTCCTGATCCAGCTACTCCAGTAACGCCATTTTCGCGAACAACCATTGGCGCAACTTGAAATGCAGTTGTCCAAGAATTAGGAAGTGTAAACTGAAGGTTTGTGCCAGCGGTGCCGTTGGTTGTTATGTCAATCAGCGCACGAATAAACAGCGTGTTGCCAAAACGCCTGTATCTACCAGCAATAGTCGCTGTTGTCAGTGTGCCAGATCCTGGAATCAACGTAGGAGTGTAAGCGATCCAAGCATACGCTTCATCTATTCCAATCTCATTAGTCAGAGCACTGCTGCCGTTCACTATTGTGTTGGTGCAGTTTGTGTACTTATTTCCTGAGATCTTTACGTTTCCAGCACTTGATGCGAGTTCAATACCTGTGGTAACTCCGTTGAACGTATTTCCAATTACTGCAATTGGATTGAATGATGTGTTGATGTAAACACCATCGCCACCTGCTGTTCCTGACAACGCATTAAACGTGTTCCCGCTGATCGTTGTGCCACCACCATTTGGCGCTCCAGTGTTTGTCTCAAGCTGGATGCCATTCTTTCCGGGAGCAACCGCGATGTAAGACCCAGTAATGTCGCAGCCAGACGTTCCAGTGCGCACAAGAATACCAGTGCCGTAAACTGAAATCTCAGCTCCAGTGACGCAGATCTGGCGGACTTCCGTAAGGCCAGCAGGGACCACAATGCCGTCATATCCATTCAAGATCGCTGTGCCTGTGCCAACTTTTAGCGCCTGACACCAGTCTCCAAGCACAATCCCTTGGCCTTGGAACACTATGTTGCAGTTGACAAAGTTGTAGCTTGTTCCACATCCCGGCTCAGTGGATGTCCCAGTTCCCGGAGTCGGTGTGCTTTCGATAAACACTCCAGTGCCGTAAGTGTTGGCAGTAGTCGCAAGCACTGGCCCGTACAACTCAACGTCATCAAAGCTGACGGCAGTCATGTTGTAGAGCTTGACGCCAGTGGTCCAGTAGAAGACAGCACCGTAGCCATCACCGCCGCGCACAGAGACGCTCCTAATGATGTGCTGCGCCGTGTGGCTGCCAAAGAACGCAAACGTGTTCTTTAGGTGAATACCAATGCCGCCGTTTGTTCCGCCAGTGGTTACAGTGAACTGTTCCAAGTGAACAGTGTGCTGGAACGAAGACGCATTAAACTCAAGGCCATCAGAACTAGGAAAGTGCAAGATTGTTGAGTTCTTACCATCACCATAAATTTTGATGTTGTCGATTGAGTTCTTGTTGTCCGCTGGCCCAGTTGCAGAAGGCGAGAATGTGTAAACAAGTTTGCTTGTGCAAAGGTATTTACCCTTTGGGATAAAAATAGCTTTTGCACCACTGTTGATGGCCGCCTGAATCGCTGCCGTATCATCAGTCGTTCCGTCTCCCACCGCCCCAAACTGGAGCACTGAGACGATGCCATTTAACTTGTCTGCGTTTTGAAAAGATTTGCTGCTCATAGGTTAGGCAATTCTCTGTTTGACCGTGTTTGAGGTTCTGTAATAGCCGTACAACGGAATGCCACCGGCTGCTGCTGTTGTGTCGTCTGCAAAGTCTCCCAGTGATATTCCTGGCACCAGCGCATTGCCGTTACGGATCACAGTTCCAGCCTGAAACAAAAACTCGTCACTAAGAGCTGCCGGAGCAGTCAATGTGACCGTTGTCGAGTTTGTCTCGATGTAATCAGTTCCAGAAGTTAATCGCAGACCGTTTCTGTAAACGTCCAGTGTTTCTGTACCAACTGCATATTGAAATGCAGTCAGCGTAAAGGTAACCTGTTGAGCAGTCGCAGTGATGAGCTGCGTGGAGATGTCGAAGACCGATGTAGGTGCATCAGACTGGTCAAACGCCGAGAACACGAGCACACTGTTCCTGTTTCTGACCGTGATCGAGTATGTGTCAGTCGCAGAGTAGAACCTGCTAGGCGTTCCCTGTCTGCTAGGATACCCACCAACAGTCCTCACCGGGTTGGGCGCAGGAATGGTCAATGCAGCGTCCCAGAACACGTTTACAGGGGCTGTCTCAGGATTCAGGTTAGACTGGCCGATGTAGAGGTAACCGCCCTCTAAAGGCGCTCCTGTCGTGTCAGTGAAGAATGGGAATGGAGATACGATGGAAGAGGACATTACTGGGACTCCTGTTGAGGTGTAACGAAAGGTTGTGGTGGTGCGACAAGGTACATGCGCACGAACTCGTTTACTTTTGGAAGGTTTTCTGGAGTGATCTTTTTAAGGGCCATTTTTGCCACTTCTGGGTCGAGCATGGCATCACTCAATAGCTGTATCACGCGATCCTTTGTGTCTCCAGTCCACTGTTTCCTTATAAAGGACAAGGTGCTAGTAAGCAACTTTCCCTTGCCGGGTTCGATGCCGCTGACAACACGCTCGATGACTCCAAGCACATTGTCTTCAAGCTCCTTGTCAACACGCTGCTCAAGAATGTTCGCGAAGCTGGTTACTGATTCGCCAGGAGTTGCCTGAAGCCTTGCAGACATCAGGCCAACTTTCTTTTGAGCAGTGCGAAGTGCGTTTAGCTCTGGCGAGTTCTTGCCAAAAACAGCCTCAAGAGATTCAAGGTTCTTTTTTACTGTAATAAAATTAATTGTGTCTGCAAGCGACACAGCAAGATCAGCAGGTGTCAAATCACCTTCTTTATACCCAAGTTTTGTTTCTCTTGAGAGACGGCTATTTTGCTCAATGTATTCTTTGAATGCGTTTTGAACAGCCTGTTTTGTGCGCCCAGACTTATCAATTGCAGCTAGCTTCATCAACTCACGGAAGCGATTTGGGGCATCGTTTTTGTCGGCAATGCTTTTAACCACTTCAGCCGGACTGCCCTTGATGAACTTCTTGGCAACAGTGGCATCTATCTTTTTTTCAGCGTCTTTGTTGATGGCCTTGATTTCTGCCTTTGCCGTATCTCTGATCTCTTTGGCTTGCTCTTTGGCTGTTGCTATGGCTTCTGCGCCTTGGCCCTGAGCGTTGTCCAAAACCTGTTTTGCTGCTGCGTCAGCCTCTGCAAGAATGTCCTTAGAAGACCTCTCAGCAGCCTGCACTCCTGCCTTCGCTTGCTCTACATTTAGACCGGCTGCCTTTACCCTACCCAGTCCAGTTTCAATCGGGCCTGTCAAAGACTGCACAAGCGGAGTTAGTTCAGGGAATGCAGTTGTCCAGTCTGCTCCAGTCGCCTTGCCTGGTTTACCTTCAGAAAGCCAATTCTGCACGGCTTCTTGAGTTGGTGTTGGTCCAAGCTCAGAAGACATGCGCTCCACCATTGCGTCTGTAGTCGCCTTAATGCCGGTGGGGCTGCCCTCGAGAGCTGCTCTTAGTTTTAGCAAGTCCTCTTTGCTGCCAAAATACTGATCAAGTGTTTGGCTCGCAGGGACTGGACTATCAGCACGAAGAACAGCCGCAGTAGGCCCATCAAGAAAAATGTCTCCAAATACTCTGTACTCAGCGTTAAGAGCCTTGAGAGCACTGTTTGCCTCTCCAGCCTTCTCCATGTCACGCATGATTGCATCTTTTACCTTGCCCAAAGAAGCCGCCCTGGATCGGTTTCCAGACTCAATTGCCTCCCCTATTTCTCCTGCAAGCTCTGTTCTTCTTTCTTTTAGAATATTAAGAGTGTCAGATTTGTTCTTTTTGTAAGAGCTTATAATTGCATTTACAACACGAGACTCTTGTTTTCCAATTTGTCTTGCCTTCGCCTTAAACTCACTTGCAGCAGCAAGCGTATCGTCTACTGGTACTTTTACTTTTCCAAAACGCTCATCTGAATATCCTTCATTAAAGTATTCTTGATGTTTTTTGAGATTTTTTGAAAGAACCTCTTTTGCTAACTCATTTCTTGCGGAACGCTTTGCCTCGCGGCCAAGACGATCCCTGTAAGAAAACAGTGCCTCGTATGCTGCCTGAAGTTCTAGCTGAACATTATTTGCAGCCTGCTCCATACTCAGAAGCCCGTTTCTGGCTCCCTGCATGATGGAATCTGCCCTCGTCATGCCTTCAGTAAGGATCTGAGAAGCCTGCTGTTCTCCGTTTGCTTTAAGCTCTTCAGCGGCTGCATTTGCCGCGTTAATCAATTCGCTAACATCGTTTTCTGCCGTCTGCTTTCTTTGCTCTACGCTTGCGCGTTTCCCCAAAATGTACTCGCGCCTAGCAGCTTGAATTCGCCCTGAAATCTCTTCTGGAGACGCGCCTGCTTGTGCAAGTCTTGCGCTCAGTTCCGTAGAAATGGCCTGAATGTTCTGCTGGTCCCGTGTTTGCAGTGCCTCATTTCTCGCGGTCAGAATGCGCTGTAGGTTGATGAGCCCTTTTTGCCCAGTCACCTCCCCAGTCATTGGCTCGAAGCCTGCCGTCCTGATTTCAGCCGCCCTTTCAATAGCATCAATGGCTGCCGTCGGGTCTGCTGTAAAATTTCCTAGAGCCTCGTTGCGCTGCTTGATTGCTGCTGCCTCGGTTCTGAGGGCCCTAGACCTAAGCACATCCGGCAGATCCCTTGCCTGTGCGGCAACTGCGCCCTGAATGGCTCGCTCTGCCAATCCAGAGATATTCAGGCGGCCTTCTTGAGCCTGCCTTACAGCTTCCATGCCGGCCCCAACAACAGCACCTCCAACTGCCTTGGCAACTCCAAGTTTTCCTCCTGTTACAAAGGCTGGAAGCGTTTCGCCAGTCAGCTTTGCATACCTGCTTGCACGATCCTGCTCCGCAAAAGAAGCCCTTGCACGCTCCTCTGTGGTCATTGGGGTGACTGCTTCTTCAATCTTGCCCCCAAGGTAGCCTCCAATCAGTCCTGTCTGAACTGTGCCAACGCCAGGGGTAGCCCCAGTCAAGCCAAGCAGTCCAGCTCCACCAATTGCCCCAGGAATGCCTCCTTGTTCGTAGCCAAGTTTGGCTCCAGTAGCAACGCCAATAAGTCCTCCAATAAGAGGAACACTGCCAGCAGCCTCGCCAACATACCCTCCAATAGTGGGTCCAATAGCCTCTACAAAACCCTGCTTAAACGCCCCTGTCGGACTCTGCATCTCTGACTTGTACTGGTTCCACAGGCCAGCAAGCACAGGAGTACGTTCAGCGTCGAACTGCGTGCTAGGATTGATGTTGCCGGCAGCGACCTGCTGGTTGAAGTAATCCCTGATCGAGGGATTGCGAGACATCGTGCCGTAAATCGCATCGACCTCAGACTGAGTTATGCTTTCTGCCTGAGGCGAGACAGCCTTCAGGATGTCGGCAGCCAGTTCCTTTGGAGGAGGAGTGTTGTCGAGAGTAGCGCCAACTTCTTCAGGAGACTTGCCAGCAAACTCAATCGGAGTCACCAGCATGTCTGGACGCTCAACTGGCATTTGAGCGCCGGCAGAGGCTTGTTGAGCCTGCGTTTCACGAATCCAATCAGCTAACGCTTTAGCGTCCTCCGTATTGCCGGCGGCATCTGCCTTTTCTAAAGCAGAAAAAAGCTCATCAATAGTAGCCATTAGCGGTACTTGTTAAGAAGTGATTGCCTCTCAGGCGTGCCAGAAATCTGGTTTGGAGCAACAGGGCTAGGCTGTTGTGGAGCGCCGCCCAGATTGTACATGTTTGGAACAGGAGTTCTGCCTGTCTGTTCAGCCTCTTTGATGCGCTTCAGCCTGATGGCGTCATCCAGCACATCCTGCTCACTCTTCTTCTTGTAACCAGCTTGGAGCTTTGTAAGAACCTGTTGATAGGATTCTCCTAGCTTCACTGTTATGCCGGCCACTTCAAACCCAACAGGAGCCTTGGATTGCAATGAGCGAGCATTTTGCTGCCATGCTGCGTTGAGTTCCTTTTTATCAGCGTCTGCGAGTTCAACCTTTTGAACCAACCTAGCCCAACTAAGAAGTTCCTGTGGGCCGGCCTTCATTACATCAGGAGCGCCTTTATCCAGACGAGCACCCTCTTTTTCGGATAGCGATCCCTTCAATCCAGCGGCCTTTGCAATCCACTCTTTAGTTGCATATGGCTGAATGCTTGCCCGCAAGTTTTGTGCTCTTGTAGTGTCTCCAGTAAGTGAAGAAAAAAAGTTTTGAAAAGAGGCTTCGACTCCAGACTTGAACTCCTTTGGATTCTGTTGAGCAAATTTTAGCAATTCATTAACAGAATCAGTAACCCCAGCAACATTCATCCTTGCTGTAACCGCTTCATCTGTAAGCGCATTGATGTCTGACTGTTGCTTGTCAGAAATCTTTTCTCCACCGGGAGTTAGCTTGGCCTCTTCTACTTTTGCCTTTGCTTGAGTCTCTTTAGCCTCAGCCACTGCCTTTGTTGCCTTACCAAGCTCCTGCAAGTCTCCTGTAACAGCATTCCATTTCCTTGAATTTTGGTTTTTCAAAAAGATTGAGGCAGAAACCATTGCTTCACCATACTTCCCCTCATCCATCTGAGAT
>Ga0209353_10001650_pt1 | contig 12613 bp, 13 predicted proteins | sample LauGreSpBDMM15SD_2_FD_187561 | JGI IMG/M metagenome (GOLD analysis project Ga0209353, IMG submission 187561) | Freshwater lake microbial communities from Lake Michigan, USA - Sp13.BD.MM15.SD (SPAdes) (version 2) | ecosystem: Environmental > Aquatic > Freshwater > Lake | place: Lake Michigan...
AGCATTTGACTGCATACATCATAAAATTGTCTTCATTCAAATCATCAAACATATTATAGAGGGGCCGAAGCCCCTTTTATTAAGCGTCAGGCAATGAAATGTCGTCTGAACCATCACCTTTGACTTCGGAGATGGCAACTAACGTTTCATACTGTACACGACCTGCGCGGCCGCCTGAACCAACTGTTTTTATGTTCCAACCAATGTGAGTTGCGTGTTCTGCACCACCAGCACTTTGACTTAAACCACGACTTGCAATACCTGTTGCTCCGGTTGCATCAACAATAGTAAAGTATTGTCCTGTTTCACCAGTTGATGAAAGGTCGATAACAGAATTATTTGCTGCATCTGCTGCGGTGTTGGCCAACGAGAAACGATTTGCATCAACAGGCACAACATAGTATGTATTTGCGTTTGTAAGACCATTAATATTAGCAGAACCACCCCAATTGAAAACAAGAGCAGCACTATTTGCTTGGCCGTGTGCGGTATACATTATTACGTTATTAGCAACAATTACTGTAGATGTAGGAACAGTTAAAACAGGCACTTGAATTGTAACTGCTGGAGTTGATGTGTAACCAACACCTGTGTTTGCAACTGTAATATTACTTACTTTACCAGCAGCAATACTGGCGGTTGCACTTGCACTATATGCACCACCACTAGATGCAATTGTTACACCAGGTGCTTCAACATATCCAGAACCTTGATTTGACAATGAGATATCTACTACATTATCACCACCAGATGTGGTTTCTGTAGCATCTACCATGAATAATCCAACAGTCATACCTTGTGTATATGCCTGGAATTGTGTATTACCATACAGCAATGCAACGTTTGCTGCTGTTGGTGCGGATGCAACCGGCGCATTAGTTGTAGGTACTGTTTCAACAGCCCAATATGGTGCGTTAGCTGCGTTATCGTTATTTCCCCAAGATGACATTTTATTCTCCTTTTAACCGAGGGTTATGTTTGTATTTATCTTTTTCCAGAATCGTGTTTACGCATCTTCATCATTGGATCGATTTCGATGGTATCTCTCTTTTCACCAGTCAAGGTGGTGCCGCCTGTTAAGACTGCTGCGGCTTGCGGTTCTTCCAAATCAGTATTTACCTTTTGCATTTTTGGTTTTTTACCATAAGTTGCAACAGATTTGTCTTCCTTTTCATGGTCATAAATCTCCTCTCTCATGCCCTTCCTTTTATAGATGGACTTAATTATTCGAGCAGACTTAGACATTTGAATTAATTTCTTACCTTTATCTTTTGGTTCAACATCATCTGGACTGTTTGCGCCGCTATTAGGTATTGATGTTGCGGCCATTGGGTCTTGATAGTTCTCATTCTTTTGAGTGCCATCAGCCTTCTTGTGAGACTTGTATCCTTTGTTCTTCATGGACCATGCAAGTGCCCAAGGATTATCAATGTCCTTGTGTTTCTTCATTGCTTTGACAGTGCCCTCAAAACCTGGAGGTGCAACTTCTTTCATGTCCTGTTTAGCCTGTTTAGGTTTAAAGATTTTATTAAGCATCTTTGCGCCATCCTTGGCTACTTTTTCAGGAGTAGTTATTTGTGCGGCATATTCCTTTTTAAATGCTTCGTCACTGCCGCCATCACGACCTGGAGGAGTTTGACTTTTATCCATTTCTGTCATGCTTTTGATTTCGGAAATAACATTTGTATTCTCTGGATGGCCAACGGAATCACCAACATATTGACCTGGCTTATGACTAGCATAAGATTTTGCCATAGAATCATTCTGATTTTTCATTTGTTGTTCAGGCGTTGATGGTTTACTTGGCTGGTGAGTGACTTTAGGCTTTGCAGCTGCACGGTCGGCTAACATTTTATCAGTATCAGCCTTGCGTTGTGCAGATGTTCTTGTATCAATTTTTGCTTGAGCGTGAGCTGGTCTATTCTTATTGAAAGATGTGAGTGTTGAACTTATATCAATTTCATCAATCTGTTCAGATTCTTCTTTCTGTACAGGCTTTTGTTCTGGTGGTTTCTTGTTTAACAATTCGTTACCCAAGCGTTCTTCACGTTCACGTTTGAGTTTGGCTTGTTGCAGAGCTTTGTACATACGAATAGAAGCTGATGCAGCCTCATTAATACCTTCATTTTTACTGCTTAGATAGTTACCAACAGTATCAATATAGTCTGATGCCAATGTCAATTTAGACTGAACCCATGCAGGTAATTGCTTTTCATAATCAGCACCAATGTAATCACGAACCATCTTGACGGCACGTTCCATCTGGTTCAATTGATTTAAAACCATACTACCTTCATCATCCATCATTTGACCCATGGCAATTGCAACATGGTTCTCATCAAGGTCGAGGTCTTCTCTTAATCTTGTTACAAAGGTATAGTCTTTCATTGTTAACACACCCCTCTTACGAATGTTAATTAACTTCTCAACAACCTTGTGTAAGTCCATATCAGTTTTTGCATCTTCACGAGCATACTCTAACATACGAATCAACAATGGAATATCAAACATAATAACATCCATTTTATCAATTGCTTCAACAAGAGATTCAAACATATGATCTCTTTTCCACTTGATAAATTGACCCATCTTGGAATGTGCAACCTTTTGGTCTTTAGTAACGTGTTTTGGATTAATACCTCTAGAAGTCAGATATTGATTTAAAACAGCATCTTCCGCAATGTTTGCTTTTGTGGACCATGGATCCCAAGGATTAGTTCCGAAAGAAGGCTTTTCTGCAACACCTTTTTTAACTATAGATTTTATTAATTGTGCTTTGCTCATTATTGTGCCTTATTTGTTCATCATTTCTTTTTGAACTCTATCTAAAGATTTTTTAGCCAAGTATCTTGCGTGATTCAATGGCTTCAAATCATGTGTATCATTGATACTAGAGACAAAAGGTCCGTCTTCTTGACTGGTTGGTCCTTTTGCCTCAGTTACTTTTTTTCGTCTGTTTCCTGTTCTGGCTTATCTTTTTGTTTAGAACCACCGTAACGAGAACCTTGTTTAACACCTGAACCGCCACTTGGTTGTGGCTCTGGTTTCTTTTTCCAATCAAATGCATTTTCTTTAAATTGTTTCAAAGTTTTACCTTGAACTTCTTCTTTTGTTGTTTTTTTGGCCAACTCCATCGCAGCACTATATCCAGGAATCCTAGACATTCTCTCAAGACGTCTTGGATCTTTAGCAGTTTCAGCACTAGCTGCAGCCAATCTTTTCTGACGGTCATCAAAATCTTTTTTAGATTCTTCTTTACCTTCATCCAATTCAACTTCTTCTGATGTTGCTTTCCATCCGCCGCCCATAGATTTATATTTCTTAGATGCCCATCCATTTGCATAAGCGGAAGGATAAACTGCAAATTTTGATTTAGCAGCTGCTTTTGCACGAGCCCATTTTTCTGGACTTGTTGGAACATTTTTTTCATCAATCTGTTCAACTTCTTCTTTTTGAGTTGGTTTCTCACCAGTTTGTGGTAGACCCATCTTACGTTGTAGGTCTTTGAGTTGGTCCTCATCAGAACCACCAGTTAAAGCTTTGAAAGCTTTCTTGGCAAGTTCTTTGATACCTTCATCAACAGTTTCTTCTTCTTTGACAGTTTTCTTTTCACCACGAAGAATTTTAAAATCTTCTGGATCAACTCTGTTGTTTTTATTTTTATCAATTAAATGTTGATTGCCCTTGAGTGCTTCTTGTTGTAAAATGTCTTTTACTGCATCAGCAATAGGATCGTGTTTTCTTAAATTAATCATTTTATGCTCCTTTGATATTTTTTGCAGCTGCAACAAAAGTTTCACTTTTTGCTTGTGCGGCGCCGCCGTGGCCGAAATGTTTTTCTCTATCAGCCTGGTCAGCATATTCTTTTGCTTTATCCATCAAATGTTTCTTTTGACGTTTGATTTCTTCAGCATCATGTTGCGCTGTTACTGATGTAGACTCTCTAACAAATTCTGTGAATTTTTTCATTTCTTTTTCTTCTTTATTGAACTAGAACCAAATTTATCCCTTGGATTTTCCATTGGTTCTTTATTTGTTGCGCCGCCTAAAACACCGTAAACACCCATCTCAGAATCAGCTGGATCATTATATGATTCTCTATATGTTACATCGCCTAAACCAGACATAGGATATACTGTTCCTTGTTGGCGTGTATCAAATTCTGGACCAACTGTTGTTATATTTCTCATTCTTTGATTAACAGTTGGTGAATCCCTGAAACGATTACGTTTTACTTTTTCTTTGTCCTTGGAGAAGTTGTCTTCTTTGGGGATTGGACTGACTTTGAGGCTGGGACCTTCTTCACTATAGGTTTTGAAGGTGTAACTTCCTCGCTTTTTGTTTCCGTCCCACTTGATGTTGTCGGCATTGGAATCTCCTGCACGACTATCTGGGGCGGCGTCTCCTGGACCATCGGCTTTTGGACCTGTTCCGGTTGAGAGTCTTGGACCACCACTGGTTCGATTGGCTTTGTAACTTTCAAAAAATCTAGAATTTTTCTTAACATTTTCATTTTCCTTAAATAATGATGTGATACTAATTTTACCACGACTTTCCAACCAAGAGAACGCAATTTCGTTGTAATTTTTGTCCTCGATGAACCTATTTATTTTTTCGTAAGTATCAGTAATATCCTCTTGAATTGATTCAAAAGTGGAACTATTATTGAAATCTATAAAATTGGAAAAATTCTGACGATAAGCTTCTTTTGAAGTTTGTGCTAGTTGCCATTTATCATATCTTACAGATTCAGAAATTGACTTGGTCAACTTCTCATTACGTTCTTTACTAGCTTGGTTGGTTGTATCAACAAATACCAGAGCAACATCATAACCAAATTCCTCTAGTTCTTCTCTAATGGTAATTATTCTAGTATGGTCATCAGCAGGTCCATTAATAATTAGTGGACCACGATTACGAATAGCTTCTCTACGATAGTCGGTTGTTTTTTCGGATAACTTCTGTTTGTCCATCAATAAGTCAAATGCTTGTACTGAATTCAATTCTACTGCTTTTGATTCTGCAATTGCTTCACGAATGATAATGTCTTTACCTGAACCTGGTCCACCAGTCACAAAGATTGCTTTGAATAGTCCACGATTGACTTCTTCATTTATACCCATACCTTTACGAACATCACGGAACAATTCTCTTGCGTGTTTTTCTGGAACATGTGATGGAACACCTTGTCTGAAAGAGTTAAAATCACCAGTTCTTGCATGGTCACGCATTTTAGAAGCAGACATACCTTCTGTACCTTCGGCATCAGGATCACGTTGGCCAGCAGACTTAACCTCAATCTTCTTGAAGTTGAAAAGAGCACCGCCAGCTGTTCCGTTATATTGTTTTAGTTTTTCTGCGTATTCATTTACACGGTCTGAACCTGCAACCATAATTAGGTGGTCGTGGCCCATTTGATGTAATCTGGCTGCATGTTGTAAGAACGTTGGTTGTTCTTTACTAGATGTTTCAATATTCGTATCTGGAAAGAATCTTTTAGCGTGTTTCAATTTTGATTTTGCATCTAAAGGATTTTTCTTTGCATCAACTGAGTGTGAGATTATAACATGGTGTGGTGCATTATAATCAGAAGCAATTTGTTTTACTCTATTAACCAATTTTTCATGACCAATAGTAGGCGGATTCATACGACCAAAAGCCATAACCACAGGCTTTTTGGTTTTTGATTCTTTTTCTAGTCTTTGTAGAAATGAGTCCATTTAATCTTTGTGTCCTAATGTTTTCTTAAAATTAAACAAATCTTCATCCTTATCCAAATCATAAGTGCTCTTATCTAAGCCTTTTTTGCCATCTGGATGAAAAGCAACAGTTCTTGCAGATTTGTTGCCTTTTTGTTTTTCTCTAATTCTCCAAGAACCTTTTCCTGATATATTAGGTAGTCCATGGCCAGTTTCATCTTTTTTACCAACACTGTAAGTACCGTAACCACCAACTTGTAACACATGTACATGATGGTCTTGTAGGTATGCGTGTGCTGGATCTAAATTTGGATGTTTCAATTCAATTGTTTTTGTTCTTCCTGAAGCAGTGGTTTCTGCATTTTCTGGTGTGTGGTGCCAAGCATTCATGTGATCCAAAATACCAGCATCTTCGATTGATTTAGCATATTTTGGTCTTTTCTTTCTTGCTGCATCACTAATGTGCCAACCTTTTTCTTCGGTATGGTGTATTGTTAACTGTCCCATTGCGGCAGTAACACCGTCTTTTGTTTCACCATTTAATAGTGAACCAGAAACAGTACCATTATGTGTTGTTTTCTTTAGTCTGTTTTCAACTGCAAAATCTGTACCAGAAGTTGAACCTGCACCAGTAAGATGATGTGGCATGATACCATGTTGTTTCAATCTGTCAACAAACCTGGACTCATAATCATGTCCTCTGTTTGTTGGTGCTTCTCCTGGCTTGTGTAACTTGGAGATAGGAATCAATTGATGATTTCCAGTTTCATCTTCAGCATTAACATGGATTTTACCATTAATTCGTTCAACACTTTTTAATTTAACTTGAGAACCAGCTGGCAAGTCTTCATGTTCAGTAGCCAATGTATGTGTAAATTCTTTTGAACCAAGGTGAGGCATAACATATCTTTTCAGATGGTCTTCACCTGCAACACCAGATGCGGTCATTTTACCACGAGCTTCAACTAAAAAACTTTTGAATGAGTGCATTAGATATTCCTTATACCGGCAAAGTTTCTGCGAGAGAATTCTGCACGATTAACAAATTTATCAGATTCATTATTGTGGTGAAATACGTAACCTTCTGGATTAGCATCTTCACCAGCATGTGAGTGTTGAAATTGTTGATGTTGATTTAGAGTGTCAATCAATACACCTTTTGCAGCTTGTAAATGATTATGCATTTTGAAAAGGTTGTTGTAGTGTTTCTTATTACGTTCAACCTTACCAAGTTCATCTTTCATTTCTGCTTGTTTTGCTGTGCGATTCTTTTCGGTTTTTAACTTATCAATTTTTTTGGTTCTATCTTTTTCCAACCAATTTTTAAAATTTTGATGATTTGCTTCTTCACCAGTTCTAACTGTATGATTCATATAGGTCTCCAATGCACCGCCAACGCCGTGATGAGTACTGGTGCCAGCATACATTTCATCACCATGTGTATCGTGTACTGATTGAGCAGATGCAATATGTTTATTGAATAATTTCTGACTGGCTGGACTGAAATGAACTTTTGTTGTGTCCATTCTAGGGTCAACAGAGTATACATCGGGATGATTAGTAAACTTCTCATGGTTGACTTCATGTGATGCATTTAAACTTGCTGCATCTTCTCCATGATAAGAAAGATGTGTGACAACACCAATCTTTGCTTTTTTAACCTTGTTGGCTTCATCACCGTGAGCGGTGTACGTCAAACCAGAAGGATTTGGATGAAACGAATGTCCTCCATTTTCTTCTTTTTTCTTATCTTCTTTATCGGTGCCAAACATCATATCACCTTGATATACACCTTCTTTTGGTGCAACCTTAGATAAATGCGTCAACGCATCTTTTAATTTTGATGCTAAACCTGGTGCATGGCCATGATTCATGTCCACATCTTGTGGAGTATAATTAATCTTAGGTGTTTTGTTGAAAGCAGACTTTGATGCAACAAAGAATTTACCAGTCTTTGGATGGTGACCATAAACAAGTGCAGGTGAGCCATCATATTTTGTTGTCAACTCAGAGGATTTTTTACCAGACTTGATATGTTCGGCTGCAGCAGACAGTGAAGCAATAGCGTGTTTTGCACCCTTCTCACCTGTTTGTAGAGGGCGGTCTTCCACATGAGTCAGGTGTTTAATCTGCCGACTGGCACCTTCTTCAGGATCTTCTTGCTCTATTAAAAAAGTTTTGAATGATAACATTGTCTACCTATTGAATTACAACACACTTTGGTTGTCTGTAGGGTTATTTATAACGGATTATACTACAGATTCATAAATCTGTAAAATATTGGGTTCGATATATAGTGCGACTAAATTAATCAAATTTCCATTCACCAGTTGAGGCCACTTGTCCCCGACAGTGTACTTTATCAAATTCTACCACTTTTTCTTTATCCAAAACCGCAAAATATGCATGTTCCAAGTCAATTGGACCTAATAAAGGAAAAACTTTTTCTAGTGCTTGAGAGTGTATACCAATCAAAGAAGAACACATGGACCATAAACGTGTATCAAAAACATGAGTGGCTCCATGTATAGGTTCATTCATCCATGTTGATATACGTTTCTTGAATACATATTTGCCATTTAGTTCAACATAGTCTTCCATATTGAAACCATCATCAAGTTGTAAGCGGCCAGTTATTTTAAATATACGATTAACATTTTCTAATAATTCAGGATTCTTCTGTAAATAGTCCAATACAACATGCATCATTGCACATTCACCTTGGCTTTTCATTCCATTTTTTGTAAAGTGTAATAGGAAATCGACTTTACTTAAATCCAAAAACAAATTGACTTTAGATATAAGTTCTCCATATTTTTCCGTAAGTGGTTCTATCGATACATCAGACAATATAATGAAAGACTCTGGAGATTTTTTCCTAATTGAATCAATGGTTTCTAATGTTTGTGTCAGTCTTTCATCTGGACTAAAGACACCAATTGATGGTATTAAACAAGAAGTTACAATAAAAATAGTTTTCATTTATACCAATACCAAACATCACATTCTGTTGTAAGAACCTGGTCAGTTTTTGTTGGTGCAAATTCACAGACAGCTTTATTGACACCAGGAATTGTTTGATAGTCGTGGCCGGAGAAAATGCCGCCAGTCTTAACTTTAGAGTAGTAGTTGTGACAATCTTTTGTTAGTTGTTCATATGTATGTAATCCATCAATAAAGATGAAATCAAATTCTTCATCATTGAACCGGTCAACAACATTGTCTGAGAAATCTCTAAACAAAACAAATCGTTGGCCATAAACAGACATTTCTTTTGTTACTCGGTGAAAGAATTCTTCTCGGTCATTTAAAATGTTACCGTTCCAATCTGTGTATGCAACATACGGATCAATTGAATACAAGGTCAAATCTGGATTGGTGTCAAGTAGAAATTTTGAGGTGTGTGCTTCTGAACATCCAATTTCCAATCCTTTTTTCATACCTTTGGTCAACTCACCTAGACCATAACCAGAACATTTTGCTTGTGGTCTTACCATACCGAAAGCTTGTGATACTGTATCAAATTTAATTACATCATTCATATTATACCTCTTTATTAAAGTCACTAAAAATAACAAATGGATCAAGTCCAAGTTGATGATCGGGAATCTTATGTAGTTCAAATAAATCTGGTTCTTTAATTGTTGACATTAACATAAGCGTTTGGTCATCATCAATTAAACCTTCTTCAGACAATTGAACTAAACTGGATTTCATAAGCTCTTCAAATTTAGGCCAAGCAGTTATGCCGCCAACGATTTTCGCACCAAGAATATAAACATCATTTGTTGAAATTATTTCAGATATTGGTTTATCATCATAATCTTTATAATTGAAAAGGTGCATTTTATTAACATCAAAATCATAAGACCATTTTCTACTCGCAGGAACTTTATCTGCTGTGCGACAGTAACCAAAATCCAACCAAGAAACTAAATCATTTTTAACCATATTGTGTTTGATTGCAATATTAACAAATATCGATTTCAAAAAATTCACGGCAACATAATGTGCATTCCAATATTCTGGATTTGCTTTTTGAGAAGGAACAATTAAATTTTGAAATTTTTCTGTATTCTGTATATTATGTATATCTCGTATTAGTTCATTATATTGTGAAAATATATCGAAAGATATCCAATTTGTTGGACGACCTTCTCGTAGTGGTTGTATTTTCTCAATGATATCGGGTGTGGAAAATACAATCATTTGATTTTCCATTTTAGCCATGTGTGAGAATCTTTCGACATAGGTGTCGGTTGTTCTCTGTAGATAATGTGGCAAACCTTTATCTGGTGTCCAATCTCCACGACCAATATCGTAAAAAGCAGTAACTATAGTAATATCACTCATTATGTTGTCCTAAAAGTAATTAATTCTTCAACCTTATACTTATCATTAAAATATTTTAACAATTCCGGATCACGGTCATACTGATGAACAATATAAAAAGGTTCTTTTGTTTCTCCGGTTTTCAACAATCCATCTTCAAAAACTGGTGGTTTTTTCAAAATGAATGGTGCAAACATTTCTTTTTCATTTGGTTTATTGGTTATGTGTAAATTGCAACAATATGGATCATCTAATGTTACAATTTTGTAAGATGATTTTAACGGTTTCCATCTCATCATAACATTATATGCAGCCTGGTCTGCCACCCAATCATCACGCTTCAATGACATTTGAAATAGAAATCCACATAAATCACACACATAATCGGCTCTGCCGGATAATGTTCCCACATTAAGAACTTCTTCTTCTTGTATATCATCATAAAAGTATTGGCCAAAGGCCTTTATAATATTATTCCTATTCCAATGTTCGTCTTTAATTTTAATGGATTCTGATACTGCAATTAAAGGTGTGAAATCATTATTCAAAAGATATTCTGTAGGATCTTTTTGAAAAATAACATCACGAACATCTGTAGTTATAACATATCGATATTCATTAACATTCTTTTTTAAGAAATCATAAATGTGAAAAAATCTTTCCATGTGAAACATAGAATCAGTTTTTGATGGTGCTGTAATAACTCTGAATCCATGTTCTTCAATTTGCTTTACTGTTTGTGGTGATGCGTTGATTGCAAATAGAACCTTATCACCTTGGAAACCACTTTCGTTTATTGAAACGATCCATGGTTTAACTTGTTCGAAATTGTAATTTTTAAATGCACCAATAATTAAATCTTTTGCCACGGTAATTCTCCATTATATTGTTTATTCATTATTTCATTTCCTTTCAAAAAGAATTCTGCTTGTACAGAATCTCCTCTACTTGCAACTCTATAGTTTACTGTATATTGACCATTCGTGTCAAATTCTGGTAAATTTTGCATCATAAATGGTGATAAAATTCTATCAACTTCTGGTTGTTCTTGTGGATGCCTTGCTCTACGGTACCAATAAGGTGAAAATCCTAATGCTGGTATTTTAGGCACCATAAAACAATTAACATCAATAAATTTATCATTGACAACAGAAGTCCATTTACCTAACGATTCACAATCATCATTACATATGTATTCACCTTCTTGGCTGACAATTTTACGTAATGAATATGCCCATTGGTTTCCTTTTGATATAACATCAACTAAGGATTCAATATGATTTGGTTCATACCAATTATCTTCATCCAAGAAACAAAGGAAGTCACCGTTTGCAATATAGGACATTGCACCATATATTCTGTGTCCGTTGTACTGGTCTTTTCCTGTTGGGTATGGAAGGTCAATTAGGTCAATATGTGAATACTCGCTGGCGATCACACGACCTTTTGGTTGGCCATCTACAACAACTAAATGTTGTATATTATTATATGTTTGATTTTTTACCGAATCTAACGCTTGGCGTAGACACGGTGCACCTGTAGTAGGTGTAATCACAGTCACCAATGGTTTCATAATTTATCATCCTCTAGTTAATTTCAGAATTGCCTCAATTTGTTTCTCAATTACTGGTTTACGATTAGGCCAGTAGATATATTCTTTATCGCCTGTACTATGTAGTTTCTTTAGGAAAGGAATAATCATTTTCTCAAGTTGCATCAACCTTTGTTCCGTTTCCGTCAAAGTATTTTTTACTGCTTCTACTGTTTGAACACTCTCTTTAATGAGAGAATTATAATCTTGTTCAGAAACAGCTGAGAATCCGAAATCGTCCTCAGAATCCTTATACTCTTTTAAAATTTTATCAAAATCTGTTAGTGCCATTATTTCTTCTTAGGATTTAAAAATATTGTATTCTTTCTTTTCTCTACCACTTTTGGCCAAATTGATGACCTAGAATGTGGTATAGGATCATTTCTATCACTTCTATATTGAGCTGTAAATGTTGGTTCATATTCACCTTTTAGAATTTCACCATTTGTGTGAATATGGTTAGCATCAATCTCGTAGTAAGAACTTTTTTTAATAATTTTAACCGGACCTTGTAAAACTAAGTGTACGTTATCTCTATTATATTGTCTACTGCCTTGTTTGAAATTATCACCATAAACCGATTTATTTTTTAATACATTATCCTTTATGTTTTTAACAACATTCGATGCTGGTGGTAATCCTGTTTTAAAATTATCTTTAAGTTCTTTTAAAAATTCTTTCGTTTCTTTATGATTGTGTGTATTCGGTACATTTTTTGATATACCACCCCATTGTTGAAAATCTGTTGCTTTGTTTCCATCTTTATGTGACATCCAAACGATCTCTTTACCAGTTATATCTAAAAAATGAAAGTCTGATTTTGGTGTTCCTGGAGTTTTTGATATATCATAAACATCATAGATCGTACTTTTGACTTTTATAGGAACAGTTGATTTTTTAGTTTTCTTTTTAATTTCTATTAACTGTTGACGTATTGAAATAATTTCTTTTTCTTCAATATGTGTAGTACTGATTTTTTTATCAGCCATGC
>Ga0209353_10001652_pt1 | contig 12599 bp, 12 predicted proteins | sample LauGreSpBDMM15SD_2_FD_187561 | JGI IMG/M metagenome (GOLD analysis project Ga0209353, IMG submission 187561) | Freshwater lake microbial communities from Lake Michigan, USA - Sp13.BD.MM15.SD (SPAdes) (version 2) | ecosystem: Environmental > Aquatic > Freshwater > Lake | place: Lake Michigan...
TAGGAGAACCCTTGTAAGTAGCATAAGTTCCTTGAGATTTAGCTAAATCACAAGAGGATTTAATAGATGCATAATAGATAGTTTCAAAAATTTCTTTATTCAATTGTTTTGCTTCTTCTGAATCATAAGGTAGATTAAGTGTAAAGAAAACATCAGCAAGTCCTTGAACTCCCAATCCAACTGGTCGGTGCAATACGTTTGAAAACTTAGCCGTCTCTGAAGGATAGTAATTAACATCAATAACATTATTTAAATTGACGATTGCGGTGTAAGCAACTTCATATAATTTATTAAAGTTATAAGTTTTATTCTTATTAAGAAATTTAGGAAGTGCAATCGAAGCTAAGTTACAAACAGCTGTTTCGTTAACTGATTCTTCACCGTAAAACTCACCTAATCCTAAAGATTCAAGTAGTTCTTTATTTTGAAGAATTTCTTTTTGAACTTTTGTAACACCGGTTGCTTCAACAATTTCTGCGCAAAGATTAGAACTTCTTACGATTCCAATATTAGATTGATTTGATTTTTCATTGATAGAATCTTTATAAAGAATATAAGGTGTTCCTGTTTCAATTTGAGATTCTAAAATTTTATTCCATACATCTCTAGCCTTTACAGTTCTTTTTACTTTCCCCTCTGATTCATATTTTAAATAAAGTGTTTTAAATTCTTCACCATATGATTCATTTAAACCATCACACTCATGTGGACACATTAACGACCAATCTTCATCCAAATCAACTCTCTCCATAAAAATGTCATTATTCCAGATAGCTAAGAAAAGGTCTCTTGCTCTAATTTCATCTTTACCTTGGTTTTTTCTTAAATCTAAGAAATCCATAATATCTGCATGCCAAGGTTCCATATAAATTGCAATTGAACCTTTACGTTTACCACCACCTTGATCAACCGCTCTAGCAGTTTCATTAAATATTTTCAAGAAAGGAATAATTCCATTTGATGTTCCGTTAGTTCCAGCGATATAAGTTCCTTTAGCTCTTACTTTATTAAAAGAGATGCCAATACCACCAGCGTTTTTAGAAATTTGAGCAGATTCTTTAAGAGTATTAAAAATACCTTCGATTGAATCACTTTCAGTATCTAGTAAGAAACAAGAAGACAACTGTGGTCTACCTGTGCCAGAGTTAAATAAAGTTGGAGTAGCGTGTGTGTAATAACCTTCTGAAAGTGTATTATAAGTCTCAATAACTTTTTCTAAATTCTCACCCCACACTTGAATTGCGGTTCTCATATACATATACTGAGGTCTCTCAGCTACAACTCCGTTTATTTTCAAAAGATAAGATTTCTCTAAAGTTTTGAAACCAAAATAATCGAAGTTATGGTCTCTTGAGTGAACAATAGCTGAATCTAATTCATCAGAATATTTCTGAACAATTTTATTAAATTCTTTTGATACAATAGGAGAATGTTTTCCCGTAATTGGATTTATATAATTATATAAATCTTTTGATGTTTCAGAAAAAGATTTTTTTGTTTCTTTATGAAGTGCTGTAATTGCCAATCTTGCTGCTAATACAGAATAGTCTGGATGTTTTGTAGCCAACGACGCTGCGGTTTCCATTGCTAATTCATCTAATGTTGATGTTTTAATATCGGGAGCCACTCCAGCGATAACTTTCTGTGCAACATCAAACGGTGAAATCCATTTCGGGTCTAATCCATAAGTTTGTTGATTAATTCTTTCTAAAATTTTATCCAGCATCACTGGTTCTTTTTTACCATTTCTTTTCGTTACTTTTATATTCATATTTGCCTTATAATTTTTTTTGTTAGTTATATATTGAACCACCTTTTAAATCAAAAAATCATTTTTTGATTTTTGAGAGGTTTTTTATATCGTTATTTTTTATTTTTTTTTACATTTTTTACAAAAAGTCTATGTTGTTTAATTTATTTAGGTTGTACTTAAATTTAGTATTATTTAAAATTTTTGTTATATCAGATATCTCAACTAAATACATTTTTTCAAAAGAATCAACTTTGAAATTTGAGTCATCGTAATTAGTTTCCATAACCACACCGGTTATTAATTTATCCTCTTCTAACATTTCATCAAACCAAATAAACTCAATTTCGGTTCCTTCGTAAATATTTCTATTAGTCACATCTTTTGAATTTTTATTCTTACCAATATGGTCTTGAAGTTCATTAATTATCAAGTTTCTCCAATTATTATCTAATAATTTAAACATATTGAATAAATTATCAGAAAAGTAAACTGCTAGTTCATTAAATAATTCAACATTAGTAAAACTTTCGCCTTTTAAGTTTGTTTTCAATAATGTGTAATATTGATTGAAGTCATTACGAGATGGTTTTCTTCTATTATTTAGAAAATTAATTGTAGTATTTTCTTTTAAAATATCATAAACTCTTTCTTTCACAAGTTTAGCTCGGACATAAGACTCATTATCCATTGATTCAGAATGATAAGCTGATGACTTATCAACTTCAATAGTTTCTTTGAAATAAGTTGAAAATCCTTCAAATGTATCCTCATCAACAGGATCTTCTTTCTTTCCTTTGAAGATAGAGTCATACTTTAATGAGTGTTTACCCTCAATTTTATGCTTTGAAAGAATTATTTCATCAGCGGATTCCGCATCAATTTCTTTCCCAGGCTCAATCGGATCTTCTAATTCTAAATCAGAATCATCTATCTCAATGACTAGTTCTAAATCAGAATCATCATCATCAACTAATATTTCAGATTCACTTTCAGTTGTTTCTTCCTCAACTTCATAAACATCATCCTGTTCATCAACGTTTTCAAAATCGTTTTCGAAGTCGTCATCTTCATCTACTCGCTTTTTAGCCATAGAATTTTTTTTATTTTTATATAATCAAATATTAATTTGTTTATTGATCTAAAAACTGGTCATTTTCCAGTGTTAAATAGGTCGAATTTAAGTTCAACCTAATTTGTGATTTCAAAAAATCACCATCTCTTTGTTTTAATAACTTAAAACGAAAGAGGTTTTGCCTTTTCATTTCCTCAGTTCTAATAATCGCAAAGAAAGTATCAGCCGTTTCAGCAATCGCCTTTGATTCAGGAACACTTTCTAATGTAATATCAGATGAATTCCAAGCATCTTTTGCAACTTGAACTCCAGTAATAACCGGACATTTATATTTAGCACCTAAGGCTCTAAGACCTTCAGCTAAAGCTTTTCCTTTACTATAAAGATTATCAGCACCAACACCTTTAGGAGCAGCAACCAACGTGATATAATCAACGATAATTAAGTCTATTTTTATATCTTTTTTATCTTTTAGTTTTTGTAAATAATAATCAAAGTCAGATATAGTAGCAGTTCCAGCTGCCCAGAATTTACTATAAATTTTTCCAACTTTTTTCTCAAAAATATCCCCTCCTTCTTTAGTATTACCTAAAGCTTTGATTCTTTTTTTAATCATATCAGTATCCTTAGATACAGTATCATAATCATTGATTGGAATTTTTAATCTCATTGCTCCCAATCTTTTCATTACTTTTCTTTCAGACATCTCGAGTGTGATATAAAGAACATTATATCCAGAATCTGCTGATTTAACAGCGAAGTTTTGCATCCATAAAGACTTACCATTATTAGTCTCAGCCATTATACAATTTAGTGTTTGTATATCCCAACCACCACCTAACATATGGTCTAAAGTTTCAAATCCAGATTTAATCTTAAATTTAGATGAATCTTGAACGTGATTCTCTGGATCATCAAAATCAGAACCTAAATCATCATCTTGAACAAAATTTGTTGATGACATTTCATCTACAATTAATTTGATTCTTTCAGCCGCTTCTATTGCTTTATCAAAATCATGTATCTGGTCTAAATTTCTAGTCTCCTCTATAATATCAACTGTTCCTGTTTTTAACCGATTGGAAAGAATCCATGCATTGAACTTAGGTTCAATAAAGTTTTTTTCGTCATATTCTTTGAGATCAACTTGTAAAATAGATTTAAGAATTTCTTTAGTAATAACTCCTTCTTTATCTTCTAAAGAAATCATATCTAAAATTTGTCTTGGTGTCGGAATTTTAGTATCACTTGAAGAGAGTATATAATTTCTAATAACTCCATATACAAATTGTATTTCTGAATTTCTAAAGAAAAAAGGTTTAACTAATTCAAAGTATTTTTTATAAGCTAGTATGTAGTTGAAAAATACCTTCTCTAATTGCGGCGTCATTTAAATAAAATCATTTTAAGTTATATGATATTTAAACAACATGGTTTACTACTGTTCCTTAATTAAATCTCCCTCTTGTTCTGATTCCGTGTCTCCGTGTGTAAAATCACCAAATTTTTGTATTACAGGTGTTTCTAAATCATCTAATATTTCTCTTTTACTACTTGGAGAAACAAAATTTCTTAGTTTATCCAATATCTCAACAAGTCCATGTTTTGCAATTCTTGTAGCCACTCCGATAGAAAGAGAGAAAAAGTTAGATATGACATCATCAACTGACATCTCATGTATTCCAATTACTGATAATATAGCATTCATTACCGGAATAAGAATTGCTGTATAAGCAAACATATCTATAATTCCACCAACAGCTGCTCCTAAGTGTTTACCGATAACGGAAAAGATATTTTTAATACCATTGAGTGCTTTAATGACTTTTTTAACTATTCCATCACCAATACCCTGCATTCTCAATTCTTCTAACATAGATTTAGAATCCTTAGTTAAAACATCTTCTTCTTCTGGTGTTTTAAATTTTCTTTCTTCTAAATAAATAATTGTGATAGCAGCTATTGTAAGAAGTACTACTGTTTGTTTACTCACATCAACACTAATTGACATATTTTGCATCATCTGTGAAACCACAGGATAAAGTGCTCCAATTCCAGAGCCAAATGTTAAGACTAATTTTGCATCAAGCTTTAAGTCAGAGATGACTTTATTTTCAATCGATTTATAAGTAGATTTTTTTTGATCTTCATTAACATCACCACCAGTTGATTCGTTAAGTGATGATAAGAAATCATCTACTATTGATTCCTGTTTATAAAAGTCCCCAAATCTTTTAATTTTCATAAATATATATATTAAAAATTAAAATCAATCTTATTTAATTTACCAATCATCATAATCATAAATATCATAAGTTCCATCAGTATTCATGAATCTCCAGTAACTACCTTTTGGTTCATAATTATAAGCAGTATCTTTGTATACAAAACTAAAAGTATCCATATAAGGATACTCTTCATCTGGAAAATCAAAAGCATTTAATATTTTAACACCAGTTAGTATAATTTCTTCTTTACCTGATTTTATAAATTTAGTAAGTCCGCTATTTGACTTTTTGTAATAAAAATCATTTTCATTAGCCCATCTAATAAATTTATAATAATCCTTATCATAAACAAAGTAAACTCTATCCATAATATTTCTACCCTCTATGTCTTTCCACAACAAAGCTCTTCCTAAAATTGCACTTTCTTTATCTAAAAGAACTAATAGTTTTACATCAGGACAATATTGATAAAAATTAACACAACTCATATCATTCATACAAGAATTCATAAGAGGATTCATTCCATTATCATAATCATTGAAATGATAAAATTTAGAAGAATAACCTTTAACAATATCACTACCAGACCATATATCAAAAGTTGAGCTTTCATCAAGTGATTTCCATTGATTAACAAATTTTTCAATTTCAGCATCTGAAAATTTAGATCCAAAAAAAGCTCTTATAAATCTACCAATGTTCATCTCAGTTCTTGCAAACTGCAAAAACAGACTATCATATGATGGGAAAGTTAACTTTTTTACAAAATCAACTACTTTATCATCATAAATTTCATAAGTATCTGAGACAAACTTTCTAACTTTACTAGAATCAGTATAAATTATTTTATCATTTGACTCAGAAAGAGAAACGAAAGTCCATTTACTTAAGGTCTTGTATTGTCTATGTCCAAAAGTTGTCATTCTTTCAAATTCAATAGAAATAGGAGAGTCAATTTTTTGAACTTTATTTATGAAGTCTCTACTGAAAAGTGTTGGTAATAAATCTTCTTCTTTTGATTCCAAAATAAATTCAAAATATCTAAATAATCTCATAAACTATATATAAAAAGGTAGAAAATGAAAAATGAAATATAATATATACTTAAAAATAAACCCTTATATGAAATACCTTAGAAAATTTGAAGAATATGATTTAGGTCATAGATTTTCAGAAGAAGAACTTACACCATTAGAACTAAATGAACCTACCGGAGACGAGGATGAAGATATTTACTCTGATGATGATATTCACTCTGATGATGATTCTGATGATGATTCTGATGATGAAGAAAATTGCGTATCTTGTGGTGATGATGATTCTGATGATGAAGAAGATGAATCTACAAGAACTTGGGGTGATGAAAATATCACATCTTCAATTATGGTGGAGAAGATTGTTTCATTCAAACAGTTTGAAGCTAAAAAGAACACAAAAGGTAAAACTCCTAAAACTGAAAAAGAAAAAGAGTTGGCGGGTAAATATCCACCAAAAGATAAAATTACAAAAGGTGACTTTATTGCAGCAGCAATAGAAAATAAAAAGGGTAAAAAAGAAGAAGATAAAAAAGGTGAAGATAAAAAAGGTGAAGATAAAAAAGAGGAAGAAAAAGGTGGTAAAGGTTTAACTGCCGCTCAAAAGAAACTTCCAGAGGGTCTTAGAAAAGCAATTGAAGCAAAGAATAAGAAAAAGTAATTTTATGAAACATTTAAGACTATTTGAAGAGTTTAAAGTGGGAACATACTATACTTCCACTCAGGAAGATTCATCTACCCGTAATGAAGAAATATCTGGTTATCCTGTAAAAATTATAGATAGAAACTCTGGTGAAAAGGGAGTTTTTTCTATTTCTTTAATTCTATCAAGTGGTAATGTAATGTTACAAGATTTGTGTTTTAGTGAACTAGATGAGGCAAAAAAACATATTGCCGATATTATTACTCAATTTGAAAAATCTGATTTAAAAATTGGATCATTTATTATTAAAAAGATGATATTAGATTTAGTAGTGCCTCCGTCTTCTTCTGATTTTACATCTATGGATAAAATTGTTTCTCCAAAAGAAATATATTCCATTTTAGAAAAAAATCTGAGACCTATCACACTTTGTTATACAAATATTTTACCAAATAAATTCAAGGGAATAGGTAAAGGTAAAATGAATGAGAGAACCATTGAAGATGAACTATTAAATCTACAAAGAGAATTAAAATATGATGATAAAGTGAGAGCTAAAGAAGCTATCGCTAGATGGAGTAGATTCATCAATCCCATGAGATTATCACCAGAGGGTAAAAATAACTTTCAAATGTGGATTGAATCATCTGATGGTAGAAAATATGGTGATATAATCAAAGAGTTTGAATTAATGAAAATTAATTAATAAAATAAAAACCCACCAATTTGGTGGGTTTTTTTATGCTTCTACTTTTACATTTACTTTCTTAATAGCTTCTTGAATCCAATCAGGTAAGAATTGAGAAGAGTGTTTAATCACATCACCAAATCCACCGTCAATAATAATTGTATCAGCATAGTCTTTATCTGAACGAACAGGTCTTCCAGTCATTTGAATTAAACCAGAAACTGTTTTCCAAGAATACCAATCCGGATTATTCATTTGTCTCATCTTATTCTTCTGAGAAGCCAATGAAGGATAAGGAACCTTTGCAATAATTTGAAATCTAGCACTATCATTATCAAAGCTAACACCAGTATCCATAGAAGGACTTACAATAACCGTAGGCTCTTCTGATTCCATATGCATTCTAAGTATCTCATCTTTATTAGAAGAATCGTGAAAAACCAATCTTGGATCTTTTATCGAGTTCTCTATCCATTTTGCTAATTCAAAAGAGTTAGTGTGTATAATACCTTTTTTCTTTTTATACTTATCTAATAACTTTTGTATATAAGGAACATATCTTTTAAATGTATCTTCTTTAGATTTAAATGACATTTTCCCAATTGGCATATAATAAATTGGTCTATTTTTCAAAGGAAAAGGAGAAGCTATTGAATAATATGATGCCTTTGTTACATCAAGTCCATTCAATTGACAGAAAAGATTTTTATCTAAAATAGTTCCAGACATTAAAAAAACCATATCGTAATTTGAAAAGATATACTTATCTAAGTAATCATAAGCCCAAATAGGCTCAAGTGATAACTCTTTACTTTTCATCTTTTCATTCCAACTAGATTCTAATACCCAGTTATTAGGATTGTCTTTATATTCTTTCAAAAATATTTCAATTTTTAATTGATACTGTTTCAAATCAGTAACTAAGTTCATAACTCTAACATCAGTGTTTTTTGTTTTAAGAACTTTAGATATTTTTAAATCTCTCTTATCTGACTTTATGTTTCTTGTAACAGATGACATTCCTCTTTCCATATCTTCAGTAGTTGTGACAATTTCACCATTTAAGTATTTTAAGAACTCAACATAATCTGAAATTGAATTAACACTTTTCAATTTTTTTAAAATATCATATTCATTTGAGAATTTAAATTTCTTAACAACATTATCTGTTATTTTAATTGAGATAAAATCTGACATAACATCATCAAAATCATGAGCTTCATCAACGATTAAAACTCTAGCTCCTCTATTTTCCATTAATTTTGGATTATAGATAGCATAAAGAATATAAAGGTAAAAATTTGTAAGTGATATTCCACCAGAGATATAATTTTCTCTAGCAAATGAATAAGGACAACTTTCACAAGAAGTCTTATTTAATCTATTAAACTCACCACCCTGAGCACAAGAACAAGAATATGATTCACATTCATAATTGTCTTTACCTTTTAAATCAGCAATTGACTCATAAGTATCAGCGTATTGGTCTTGTAAAATTTTAGAATTTGTAATAATGTCAACTCTAGACATTTTTGTTACATTTTTACGATACCAATCAGCTATCATAAGTGCTAAGTGACTTTTTCCAGAACCGACCGGTAAATTAAGTAAGAAAAATTTTGTCAATTTATTCTTTTGATATTCAGAATCGATAAAATCTAAAGCCTCTTTTTGTTCTTTACGAGGTTTGTATTTTGAGAGATCATTCTTTAACGACATTAAAAAGATATTTTTTTGTAAAATTTATATCAATATTTCGATTTTAGTTTAAAAAATAAGGTTTTTTACGGAAAATGATTAATATATAAGAAAAAATCGGTTTTCTTTATGCAAGTTATTCCTCAATACGATGAGTTCGGAATCTACACAACAGTGGACGATGTTAAGATCTTTATCACATCACTATTTGAACAAGGCCTTTCATCAGAGGAAGATATTTTTTCTAACTGTGTTTTAGAGTTTGGGAAATCTAATTTTGGTCTGATAGAGAGAGTTATTTATGGTGAAGATTGACAAATTTAATGAGTTTGGTATAGAGAATAACACTCTATATGTTTTTGACTTTGATGACACTCTTATGGTGACACCAAGATATGAAGATATTGCCATAAAGTTTCTAAATGAGAACTTAACTGTTAAAGATTTATTAGATAGAGCTGTTAAAAGAATTGGAATAACAAAAGACAAACTAAAAGTTCAGGATAGAAGAATATTTGTAGATGATCCTAATAAAATTTATAAAGAAGAAAAAGATTGGGTTAGAAAAGGTAATCGTCTTTATTTAGTTCAACCAGATGAATTTAGTTACTTAGATGAAAGTTTACCAACTAAATTGAAAGAACTGGCAAGTCTTTACAAATCAGTTGAAGATAAATGTATAGTAACAGCTAGACCACAAAGAATGAGAAATAAAATAGAATCAGTTTTGAAACAATTTGGATTAGAAAATCCAAAATGGGGTTTACATATGTGCCCAGATGGTAAAGTAAATGCTGGAAAATGGAAAGGTGATAAGATTGTAGAATTATCGGAAACAACCGGATTTCAAAATGTTATTTTTTATGATGATAATTCTAAATATATTAGAGGCGCAAAAAAGGTAGTCTCTGAGAAACTACCTAATTTAAATTTTAAAACCGTGAAGGTAATTTAGATTTACAATCATCACAGAAAATAGGCTCATCTTTAACTTTATTCCAAAATTCAAAGGACTCACTATTCATTATACAAGTATTACGACAGTGACTAACCCCAAAGCTATGTGCAACTTCATGAATTGCATTGGATTTTATTAATTCAATAGAAGATTCCCTATCATGAACTATATTACTTCTTAAATAAATTTGATTTCCAAAACAAAGACCTTGAACGGATTCGTTATTCTTAGTTGAGTATAACTTTTGGTTTGTAACATATATGACAATTTTTTCACTTTCATTATAATAAAAATAGTCGGGTGTATTTACTAATATGCAATTATAAATAACATTCGTTGCGGCGGTCCATCCTTTATATGAATCTTCAAATGCAATTATTTCATTCAGTTCATACGTATTAATATATCGTTTCACCACCTGTAAGTAGCATTCACTATTTGGTTTTCTAAATTTCGTATCATTACGAGTAACTATAACATTTGATTTTAAAATAAATGGATATTTTGATGTTATCAAATCAAATATTTCTTTCGGAGCATCTGTAACAATGCATATTTGTTTCCCGTGTTTAATTAATAGTTTAAAAAAATCGTAAAAGCCACTAATTAATGAAATGTCTTTAATAGATTGCTTATATAGTTCATTTTTTAGTGCGTATATATCGTTGTAATCATTTGGAAATAACTCCTTAAATGTTTTATTGATTGAATGATGAATTTCGCAATATGTATTCCAATCTAATTTCATATCTGTATATGTAGAAATTGCTTCTTTGTAACATATAAAATGGGTCTTTTCTGAATCAATAATTACACCGTCCAAATCAAATATGAAAACTTTATTATCTAAAATGTTAACCATTGTATAAAGTAATATATATTTTATAAATCATTTTTTAACATATAGTTTTTAACACATAAAAACAATGGGTTTGGTAAATCGTTAATATCAGCCCACATCCATTCAAAACATTTGTTTGGTTCTTTCATTTCTGCGTCAATCACCTCATCTATCAAATATTTTTGATAGATTGTAATGTAATGTTTATTGTCACTAATGAATACATCGTTTGTATAACCCATATCAATGGGTGTTAAATCACGTATATCAATTCCAGTCTCTTCCAATAATTCTCGTTTGCCACATTCATCCGGGGTTTCATTCATTTCTAAATGACCGCCTGGAAATGACCATTCGCCGTGCCCATGAGAACCTTTTCGTTTTCCTAATAATATCTTGTCATTACACTGTAAAATAACTAAAACACCTACTCCCGGTCGGTTCATTATTACAATAATGTATACTTTTATCTATATTAGTTATCAAAACATATATAAAAATACGTTACCTTACATTACATTATATTATGTCCAAGCTAGCATTTATCACCGGCGTTACTGGCCAGGATGGGTCGTATCTAGCAGAATTGCTATTAGAGAAAGGTTATAAGGTGTTTGGAATTGTGCGAAGAACGTCTCTGTTGTTTTCTCATACACGCATTGATAATATTCGTGATAAAATACACTTAGAATATGGAGATATGAGTGACGGTTCATCATTAACCAGTTATATTACAAAAATTATTAATACCAATGAAGGGTTTAGTGTATTTGAAATTTATAATTTGGCAGCACAAAGTCACGTTCAGATTTCATTTGAGATTCCTGAATATACATCTATAATTGATGGCATTGGCACATTGAAATTGTTAGAAGCGATTCGTACTTTTCAGCCAACTATCATTGACAAGATTCGTTTTTACCAAGCCGGTACTAGCGAAATGTATGGCAAGGTATTGGAAACGCCACAAACTGAGACGACCCCATTCAATCCTCAATCCCCCTATGCTTGTGCGAAAGTGTATAGTCATTATTTAGTAAAGAATTATCGGGATGCATATGGCATATTTGCGTGCAATGGAATATTATTCAATCATGAATCGCCACGTCGTGGAGCAAATTTTGTCACTATGAAAATCGTAAATGGCGTAAAGACGATTATGTCGGGCAATGAACCAAATTATGTACTGACACTTGGCAATATAGATAGCAAGCGCGACTGGGGACATTCAAAAGATTATGTCCATGGGATGTGGCTAATGTTACAACAGTCCAAACCGGAAGATTATGTCTTGGCAACGGGTGAAACATATAGCGTGCGAGATTTTATTGAAAGATGTTTTGCGCGTGTAGGCAAAACGATTCGATGGGAGGGGTCTGGATTACACGAAACAGCGGTCGATATGGATACCGGAAAGGTATTAGTGAAGATTGATGAAAAATACTTTCGCCCGTGTGAAGTAGATTTTTTGCTAGGCGATCCATCAAAGGCAGCTAGGGATTTGGGATGGTGTAGACAATATTCATTAGATGAACTGATTGACGATATGATGAAATCCTAGTCATATTTTGCAAACAATGTAAAAAGATTATATCTTCATACTCTATATATATTTTAGCATAAATGAATTACCAATCAAATAACCAAATCCAAGGTGCGCACCACGGCGTTCAATATGGCCAAA
>Ga0209353_10001653_pt1 | contig 12595 bp, 10 predicted proteins | sample LauGreSpBDMM15SD_2_FD_187561 | JGI IMG/M metagenome (GOLD analysis project Ga0209353, IMG submission 187561) | Freshwater lake microbial communities from Lake Michigan, USA - Sp13.BD.MM15.SD (SPAdes) (version 2) | ecosystem: Environmental > Aquatic > Freshwater > Lake | place: Lake Michigan...
AAACAGGCTCAGCCATTACCTGGAAATATCCTAGCGTAATTTTAAAAGGAGACAATTCTGTTGGAGAATTTTATTCTGTTGCCGTTACCAACAACATGCAACAAGCAGATACAGGCACCAAAATGATTCACTTGGGAAACAATACCAAAAGCAGGATTGTATCTAAAGGCATCTCGGCAGGACGTAGCCACAACTCTTATAGAGGATTGGTTAAAGTTTCTAAAAAGGCTAAAAACGCAAGAAATTATTCACAATGTGACTCCTTATTGATGGGAGATCAATGTGGTGCACATACTTTCCCCTACATCGAAGTTGGAAATTCTTCTGCTCAAATTGAACATGAAGCCACCACTTCAAAAATTGGAGAAGACCAAATATTTTACTGTAACCAACGTGGAATAGATACTGAAAACGCAGTTGCCTTGATTGTAAATGGCTATTGCAAAGAAGTACTCAATAAATTACCCATGGAATTTGCAGTAGAAGCCCAAAAACTTCTGGCAATTAGCTTGGAAGGAAGCGTAGGATAGTTTTGAGTGTTGAATGTTGAGTTGTTAGTAGCATCTTTCCATTTAATATTTACAACTAAAAAAACTAAGAATTAAAACCAAAAAGTTGGTTAGGGTATACTCAAAACTCAAAACTCAACACTCAAAACTAACAAAGATGTTATCAATCAAAAATTTAAAAGCCAGTATAGGCGACAAAGAAATATTAAAAGGATTAAGTCTGGACATCAAACCTGGAGAAGTACATGCCATTATGGGACCAAATGGTGCAGGAAAAAGCACTTTATCTTCTGTTTTGGCAGGCCGTTCTGATTATGAGGTGACAGGTGGAAGTGTAGAATTTTTAGGCAAAGACCTTTTAGAAATGTCTCCTGAAGACAGGGCCAGAGAAGGTGTATTTTTAGCGTTCCAATATCCAATTGAAATTCCGGGAGTAAGTACCACTAACTTCTTGAAAACAGCCATCAACGAAATCAGAAAACACCGGGGACAAGACAATTTAGACGCTGTTTCTTTCTTGAAAATGATGAAAGAAAAAATGAAAACCGTTGAAATTGACCAAAGCTTGTTAAGTCGTTCCTTGAATGAAGGATTTTCTGGTGGAGAGAAAAAACGCAATGAAGTTTTTCAAATGGCGATGTTAGAACCTAAGTTGGCCATTTTGGATGAAACAGATTCAGGATTAGACATTGATGCATTGCGTATTGTTGCCAATGGCGTCAATGCTTTACGCGGAAAAGACAATTCTTTTATCGTCATTACCCATTACCAAAGGTTATTGGATTACATCGTTCCTGATTTTGTACATGTATTGTACAATGGGAAAATAGTAAAATCTGGCACCAAAGAATTGGCTTTAGAATTAGAAGAAAAAGGCTACGACTGGATTAAAGAAGAGAACAAAGAAGCAGTTTAGCATTCATTTATCAGTGAATGGCTTCATCAAATCAGGCCAAACTGTAAACACTAAACTCTAAACTAAATAACCATGAGCAATACTGCTACATTAATAGATAATTTAAAAGCTGAGTTCCAATTAGAAGGAAATTCCGCTTTAAAAAGTATCAAACAAACCGCTTGGAATACTTTTGAAACATTAGGATTTCCTACGGTTAAAAATGAAGAATTCAAATACACCAACTTCATTCCGGCTACAAAAAGCAATTTTACGCTTCAAGCCAAAAACTCCATTTCACTTGCAGACTTCAACAGTATTGAATTGGTAAAAGAAGAAGCAAATGTACTGGTGTTTGTGAATGGTATTTTCAATACTAAACTGTCGAATATCATTTCTTCTAAAGAAGAAGTATATATCGCTACTTTGGCTGAAGCGCTGACAGACAGCAAAGAAGAAGCACTAATCACACAACATTTTGCACAATATTCCAACAATATTTCTGACGCATTTACTGCATTAAGTACAGCGTTGGCAAAAGATGGTGTGTACATTCACGTAGCTCCAAACAAAGTAGTGAGCAAGCCAATAGTGCTTTATTTCATTGCGGATACCTATGCTGAAGAAGTATTTTCTCAGCCTAGAAATCTTTTTATTTTCGACAAAAATAGCCAGGCCACCATTGTAGAAAGCTTCACATCTTTCGGCAACAAGGTCAGCTTTAACAATATCGTTACTGAAATTACTGTTGCCAAAGATGCCATTATTGATTATTACAAAATTCAAAATGAAAATGAAAAAGCTTACCATGTTGGTACTACACAGGTAAACCAAAAAGGCAACAGTGTTTTCAATGCAGTAACAGTTACATTAAATGGTGCAATTGTAAGAAATAACTTAAATGTGGTATTGGATGAAGAACACGTAGAAGCCAACCTGTTCGGTTTGTTTTTACCTTCTGGAAATACACACGTTGACAACCATACCATCGTTGACCATGCAAAACCACATTGCAATAGCAATGAATTGTACAAAGGCGTTTTAGATGGAAAATCAACTGGCGTTTTCAATGGTAAGATTTTCGTTAGAAAAGACGCTCAGAAAACCAATGCCTTTCAATCCAACAAAAGCATTTTGCTTTCTGACGAAGCCACCATCAACACCAAACCTCAGCTAGAAATTTTTGCTGATGATGTCAAATGTTCTCATGGTGCTACATCAGGTCAATTGGATGCAGAATCATTGTTCTATTTAAGATCAAGAGGATTAAGTGAGAAATCGGCCAAAGCAATGTTGGTATATGCTTTCGCTTCGGACGTACTTTCAAACATAAAAATTGAGTCGTTGAAATTAAATTTAGAACATAAAATAGCAGAGAAGTTAGCTGTAAATTAGTTTTGAATGTTGAGTGGTGAGTGGTAAGTAAAATGAAATAATAAGCATAAAACTACCTCATTCCTTCATCCATATTTTAAGACTTAACATTCAAGACTAAAAACGCAACACTAATATGCCTTTTACAGAAATCGAAATTCAAAAAATAAGGGAAGATTTTCCTGTTTTGCTTGAAAAAGTAAATGGTAAACCATTGGTATATTTTGACAATGCTGCCACGACGCAAAAACCAAAACAAGTTGTAGCAGCATTAGAAACCTATTATTACAGTTCAAATGCCAATATCCACAGGGGTATTCATCACTTGGCTGAAAAGGCAACTGCTTCATTTGAAGCTACCCGTAAAGCCTTAAAAGAATTCATCAACGCAGCCCACGAAGAAGAAATCATTTTTACCCGTGGGGTTACGGAAGGAATAAATTTGGTTGCCAATGCTTTCGGAAAAGCATTTATCCACAAGGGAGATGAAATCATCATTTCTACGATGGAACACCATTCCAATATTGTTCCATGGCAAATGCTGTGTGAAGAAAAAGGAGCAATCTTAAAAGTAATTCCAATCACAGATGCTGGGGAAATTATCTTTGAAGAATACCTAAAACTATTAAGTCCTAATACAAAATTGGTTGCTGTAGTGCATGCTTCTAACGCTTTAGGAACAATTAATCCAGTAGCAGAAATCATCCAACACGCACACGCCGTTGGTGCAAAAGTATTGATTGATGGCGCTCAATCGGCGTCACATTTGGAAATAGATGTACAAGCCATGGATTGCGACTTTTTTGCCATTTCTGCCCACAAACTTTACGGACCCACTGGAGTTGGTATCCTGTACGGAAAAAAAGCCTTACTGGAAGCCATGCCTCCTTATCAAGGCGGAGGAGAAATGATCAAAGAAGTTACTTTTGAAAAAACTACTTACAACGAATTGCCTTATAAATTCGAAGCAGGCACTCCCAATATTGCTGATGTCATTGCCTTTAAAGCGGCCATAGATTATATTAACAAACTTGGTAAAAAGGCTATTGCCGCTTATGAACATGAGTTATTGACTTATGCTACGGCGCAATTGTTAACCATTGAAGGTTTGAAAATAATTGGAACAGCACAACATAAAGTTTCTGTAGCTTCGTTTGTTATTGAAGGAATTCACCACCAGGATTTGGCCATTATCCTTGACCAACAAGGCATTGCCATCCGAACAGGCCATCATTGTACCCAACCCTTGATGCATCGTTTGGGTATTTTGGGAACTTCCAGGGCTTCCTTTTCATTCTACAATACAAAGGCAGAAATTGATGCGTTGATGGTGGCTTTAAACAAAGCAGTAAAAATGTTAAGATAATCTTTACCAAAAACTTAACCGTCAACATTTATCCCGAGTTTATCGGGGAGTAATAAACCGCTATGAGCATAGAAGAAATACAAGAACAAATCATTGAAGAAATGGATTTGTTTGAAGACTGGACCGACAAATACGAATACATTATAGAACTTGGCAAAAGCTTAAAAACAATTGCTGAAGACAAAAAAATAGACAGCAATAAAATAAAAGGATGTCAGTCTAATGTTTGGTTGGATGCAAATTTTACAGATGGTAAGGTTGCATTCACCGCCGACAGCGACGCATTGATAGTTAAAGGATTGGTAAGTTTGGTACTGAAAGTTTTTTCAAACCAAACCCCACAGGATATCATCAATGCCAACTTAGATTTTATAGAAAAAACTGGTTTAAGTCAACATTTGGCACAAACACGTTCCAATGGTTTATTGTCGATGGTAAAACAGATTAAATTTTACGCCATGGCATATTCTGTACAGGGTACAAAGTCCTGAGTACAGAGAATTCTCATACTGTACTCAGTACACTGTACTCAGTACCCAATACTAACAAAAAATGACCGACGAAGAATTAAAAGAAAAAGCAATAGAAGCCATTAAAACAGTATATGATCCTGAAATTCCAGTGGATGTATATGAGTTAGGGCTAATCTATGAAATCAATATATTTCCGATCAACAATATCTATGTAAGAATGACATTAACCTCCCCTTCATGTCCTTCAGCTCAACAAATTCCAGAAGAAGTTGAAGCTGCGGTAAGAACCATTGAAGGCGTAAATGAAGTTACCGTAGAACTGACTTTCGACCCACCTTATCAGCAAGATATGATGAGTGAGGTTGCTAAGTTAGAACTTGGATTTATGTAGGTAGTTGTGAGTTGTGAGTGTTGAATTTTTAGTAACTGGTACTAAGTATTCAAATTTCCAATTCAAACAAAATTACTAAAAACTAAAAACTCAACACTAAAAACTATAAATATGTATCCATTAGAACTCGTATTACCGATGAAACAAGAGCTGACTTCTGTTGGCTACGAAGATGTTACCACTGCTGAAAGAGCTGATGAGTTGATTCATGCAGCAGGAACAACATTAATGATTATCAACTCTGTATGTGGTTGTGCAGCACGAAATGCAAGACCGGCAGCACAAATGGCGGCAAAAACAACCGGTGCAAAACCTACTACTATCGCAACAGTATTTGCAGGAGTTGACAGTGCTGCAGTGGCCAAAGTAAGAGAATTATCTCTTCCATATCCGCCATCTTCTCCTTCTATTGCATTGTTTAAGAATGGCGAATTGGTGCATTTTATTGAAAGACACCATATTGAAGGTCGTACAGCAGAAATGATTGCGGACAATCTTTTGTCTGCGTTTGATGAATACTGCAAATAGTGATGAGTGTTGAGTGTTGAGTTTTTAGTTTACTCAACACTCATCATTCAACACTCAACACTAAATAAGGGTTACTACCTCTTTTTTTGTAGATATACAAATGACTTCAAAAAAATCATGGTGAAATATTTAACATCCCTCCTCCCCTTTTTGTCTCTACACTCAGCTATTCTACATCAGCAGATATAACTAAAAACCAATAATTACATAACTTTCTGAGTATGGGTACGACATCAATATAAATGGTACTGTTTAAGAAGTAATAATTCTCAAAAGTTTAGTAATTAGAAATGAAAACATCAAAAATTTTACAGGAATTGAAGCATTTGTCAATATTGATTTTAAGATTGTACCACAACAGCCTTTACAACGCTCCATATAACCTAAAACACAAAACTCACTTCCATTAATTGCATTGAAAATCAATTGAAAAACTTAGATTTAAGTAAAAATATAGAACTTAAGTCTATTTTGTTACTAAATAATTTTTTTTGTGACCTTAATTTATTTTATTTGCTTTAGTGCCTATTACTTTAGCACCTATTCAAATATGACATTTAGCATAAATTTATGAAAATAAAATATTCAAGCCCAATACTTATTGGCTTTATTGCCACTGTGGCTCTTCTTAGTAATTGTATTAGAAAAGCAGAATTTGAAGGTTATGGTGCCCCTGAATATTGGAACGGAGGCCTAAGAACACCACTTATCAGGTCATCTCTCACCTTGGGAGATGCAATTGGTACACAAACGGCAGGGACAGGCTTAATTGAAGCATCTGACAAATCTTATTATTTTACCTACCAGGATTCTGTCGTTTCTGACAATGCAGCAACCATGATGACTTTTAATCCTGTAAATGCAACACAAAAAATATCCATTCCAGGAGCACCTATAGCCGCAGCACTTCCAGCCGACACCACCATTACCTATGATTATGATTTACAGTTTGACAACATTGTGTTAAACAATGACATCAATTTACTGTATTTATTATTGAAAGAAGGATCCATTGTTTTGAATGTTAATTCTACCTTTAACCAAAAAACATATTACACCATTACTTTAAATTCAATTGTTCACAAGGATACCAAACAAGCTTTGGTCATTTCAGATTCACTTATCCATCCTAATAATACCCAAAACTCCCCAAGCAAACCTTTAAATGATTACATGGTAGTGATGAATACAGGAGGTGTACCTGGTACCAGTATCAAAGCGAAAGTGGCCATCACCATTAAATCATCTGGTGCAGTAATGTCAACCACTGCCCAAGATTTAAACTTTTCTTTTTCGATTGACAACTTGAAAATGAAAAGATTGGTAGGTCAAATTAAAAATTTACCTTTCCCTGCAAAAAGTGATAGCACGGCTATTAATGTTTTCAATAATGACATTATCAATAAAATTAAATTTGCGGATCCATCCATTAAATTCTCCTTTGAAAATAGCCTTGGCGTACCCATTAAAGTTGATTTAGGGAATATTAAAGCACTTTCGGGTAACAAAGTGACCTCACTTACCTCTACAGTTTCTGATTCATTGCCAAACTTTTCATTAGGATATCCTGATACTACAAAATTCGGACAGTCAGTAAAATCTAGTGTAACCATCAATAAACAAAACACACCAAATCTTATTGATTTCCTTTATTCTTCACCAGACCATTTGATTTATTCCATTGGAGGAGTTGTTGGCACCAATAAAAATGAATATCATTTTATTGAAGATGTAAGCAAAGTAAAAGTAAAATACGAATTAAAGGTACCTATCTATGGTGAAATCGGTGAAATGAGCAACACTAAAGTGATTGCTTATGAATTCCCTGACAGTTTACACATTGACTCATTAACCTTTTTAACGGACATCATCAACAATGTACCACTCAATGTAAAAGTACAGGTATATTTAACGGATAGTGACACTACAAAATACATAGACTCTTTATTTTTCAATCCTAATCCATTAGAAAACATGAATATTTTTGATGCGGCAACTGGAATTGACGGTAACGGGAAAGCAACCATACCAAACCACAAAATGACTTACATCTCCAGAGGAAATGCCTGGTATGAGAAGGTGGCAAAAAGAACAAGATTCTTAATCGTTAAAGGAACATTTTATACTCCCAAAGGTAAAATGGTTAGATTTTACAGCAATGATGCGGTGAATGTAAATATTAATTGGGCCATGAAAGGGCGGTACCATATCCAAGTTAAATAACGATTCAGTATAAATCATTAAAAGCATTCAATCTAAAATAAATATGTTTAAAAAGATACTTTTAACCTTCGGAATAAACTCCTTTTTATTCGGATACGTGGTTCAAGCACAAACCGAGTTAACGTTGCCTTTTGTTGAATCCATTCACCAATCTACGTACGTTAACGCCGCTTCACTCCCTGACCACAAAGTGAGTATTGGTTTACCAGGAATTTCATCTGTAAGTTTCGATGTAACCAACACGGGTTTCACTTACAATGATATTGTTAACGATGAAACAAAAAAATATGACCCTTACAAAGCACTGAATGCGATGAGCAAGGAGAATTACATGAACATTGGCAATAAGACAGACTTGTTTTCACTGCGTGTAAAAGTCCGCAGTATGTATTTCATTTTGAATGCTACAGAAAGTGTCAACTTTAAATTCTCCTATCCAAAAGATTTATTTACGTTGATGTTAAAAGGAAATTATGACCAAACAAGTTTTAATTTTAGTTCTCTTGGAATAAACATTTCACACAACAGGGAATATGGACTGGGAGTGACCAGAGAAGGGAGAAAATTAATTATTGGTGGTCGTGTAAAATTACTTCAAGGGCTAGCCAACGTTTATTCCAGAACTGACAATTTAAAATTCGATACGGATGTCAACAACGGCAATCAGCTGACAGCTTCTGCCAAAGGACAAATTTTCACTTCTGTACCTTTAGATGGCGCTATTGATGCAATGAATTACCTCAACAATTGGGGCAATTTAGGTGGAGGTATTGATTTGGCGGTATCTTATAAATTTACCCCAAAATGGCAATTGACTTTGGCGGCCAACAACATTGGTTTTATTGATTGGAAAACGAACCTTAAAAGCTATGAGATGGACGGGAAAGGAGGATTTGACGGCGCAGACATTTTAGGACCTTATGTAAACAGTAATTCTTTCAAATTTTCAGAAATTGTGGATTCTTTAAACAAAGCGTTTAAATTAAAAGAAAACAAAGCCGTAGCCTACAGAACATGGTTAACGCCACAATTCTACACCATGTTGAATTACCATGTATTTAAAAACACGTCCATTGGAGCTTCTTTATTCCTTGAAGCTTTCGTAAAAATTACCCCTACAGGTACTCTAGCCTTACAACAAAAAGTAGGAAAAATGTTAAGTGCGACTGTATCTTATTCGGCTAAATTTGGTCAGTTCAACAACTTCGGTTTAGGATTGGTGATTAAACCAGGGCCATTTGATTTTTACATAATAGGGGACAACATTTTATTGCCCATCATAAATTATGCTGCAGACAAGTTTTATGTTAACCGTAAAATGGTAGGAGACCTACGTACGGTAAACTTCAGAGTAGGAATGAATTTGGTTTTTGGTAGAATTAAAAAGGCTGAAAGTCAATCATATTGGGGTATATAATCGCATCATCAAGATATTTATAAGTAACATGAAAAAAAACATTTTACACACTGCACTTCTTATTTTAGTTTTAGGGGCAATAACAAATGGCTTTAGCCAAAAGGTCCCTCTAGCACATGAAGTTTCAAAATCAACATTTATTCCTCATAACTTGGGGCCAAATGTAAATACAGAAGATTATGCCGAAATAAACCCTATAATTTCTCCTGATGGGAAAACCTTGTATTTCACAAGATTAAATCATCCAGAAAACACTTACGGCCACTATGAAACGCATGACATTTGGTACTCCGAATTGCTGGCAGACGGCACCTGGGGCAAAGCCAAACGCATGACCGACAATATCAATGTGGGTAGATTTAACGCTTTATTGTCTATTTCTGCTGATGGTAAAACCATTTTATTAAACGGAAGGTATTCACGAAGTGGCCATTGGAAAAGAAGAGGACTTTCTACCTCTACAAAAACATCGGTGGGCTGGACTAACCCTGAAAAACTGCATCTCCCAAAATTTTCGCGCAAAAGTCACGGATACTCAAGCAATGCCTTTATGAATGCAAAAGGCGACGTGTTGATAATGGCCTATACCAAAAAATTCAACGGTCATTTATTAGATTTATATGTTTCTAGGTTTGTAGACGACAAATGGAAAAGACCGAAAAAAATGAGAGGGATGAATACCAGAATCCATACAGAAGAAGCACCATTCCTTTCTCCAGACGGAAAAACATTGTATTTTTCGAGTCATAACAGACCAAATAACTTAGGGAAATTTGACGTATACAAATGTACCCGTTTGGATGATACTTACAGAAACTGGTCAGAACCACATTTATTGAGTGATACCATCAATACCCTTGATTGGGAATCTTATTATAAGACCAACATGAAAGGTTCTTTTGCTTACTTTGCTTCAAACCATGGCATCAAAGAAAATGTGCAAAACCAACATACACATTCTCATGCCGACATCTTTGGTGTAAAGTTATTTGAAGAAAAGCCATTCGTTGTTGTAAAAGGTAAAATCAAAAATACCACTACGAATGATATTCTTGATATTAAATATACCTACCAAATCTTTGTAAATAATGCTTTGGCCGATTCTGTTCAAGTAGATAGAGATTCAATCAGCTATTCGGTGAAGTTGCCACTTGGAAGTTTGTACACCATTGATGCAAGAATTAAAGGATTTACTTATAAAACTGATACTGTAGATGTAAGTAAAATCAAAGAATTTATAACCAGAAAAATTGATTTAGAGGTCACCCCAATCCCTTATTCTGAAATTACAGGTAATGTGTACCAAACCGGAACTATCAATCTAATTCCTGCTTCGGCAAATCCTAGAATTAGTATCAATGGAAAAATTGCTGATTCCATTAAGGTAAACAATGAAACTGGTGCATTTAAAATGCGATTGACGAATGGTAAATCGTACAAATTACAAGTAGTAGCTGTAAATTACGATTCAGAACCTAGTATTATGGATTTAGGACAAACTACGGAGTTCAAAACCATGCACCATAACATCTATGCTGAACCTAAAAAAGCAGCGAAACTGATTGTTTCAGGCATTGTACTAGACAAGAAAACTGGCAAATCTTTGGACCCTTCCATTCCGGTACAAATCATTGTGAATGGAATGACTGCAAATGCCAATTATTACAACACCACTGGTGAATATACATTAGAACTTTCTCCAAGTCTAGATTATACCTTGAATGCTTCTGTGAGCGGCTATTATCCTGTTTATGAAACCGTCGTGAAATCTGAAAGCCCTCAAAACATTTACCTGAAACGTAACTTGATCATCACACCAATTGAGGTTGGTCAATCAGTGAAAATCAATAACATTTTTTTCGAAACAGGGAAAGCCACTTTACAAGCGGCTTCTTTCTCTGAGTTGAATAGGGTGATTAAGTTTTTAAGTGAAAATCCTAGCATTAAAATTGAAATTGAAGGACATACTGACAATGTTGGAAATGCTGTTAAAAACACTGCATTGTCTAAAGCACGGGCAAAATCAGTTGCCGCATACATTACTGACAATGGCATTGAAGTAACGCGTGTATCAAGTGTTGGTTATGGTTCAGCAAAACCTGTAGGAGAAAACAAAACGCCTAAAGGTAAAGCAGCAAACCGTAGGGTTGAATTCAAAATTTTAGGAAAATAATCAACTGATTTCAATGATATTTCTAAAGGGGTAAATAATTTATATTTACCCTTTATTTTTATACAAAAATTCAAATAACATGTTGTATTCAATTATAGTACCCGTATATAACAGGCCTGACGAAATTCAAGATTTGCTCGATTGCCTAATCAAACAAACTTTTACCAATTTTGAAGTACTCATCATAGAAAGTGGTTCGACCATTAAATCTGATGAAGTAGTCAAAGCATTTGAAGACAAATTAAATATCAAGTATTTTTTCAAAGGAAATGATGGTCAGGGATTTTCAAGAAATTATGGATTTGCCAGGGCCAATGGAGATTATTTTATAGTACTTGATTCCGATGTATTGTTAGACAATGATTTTGTCGAAAAAATTGATACCAACTTAAACAACAATTATGTAGATTGTTATGGCGGTCCCGACAAAGCGCACGACAGCTTCACTCCTGTTCAAAAAGCCATCAACTATACACTTACTTCTTTTTTCACCACAGGTGGAATTCGTGGACATAAAAATCATGTTGGGAAATTTTACCCAAGAAGTTTCAATATGGGTTTTTCCAGAAAAGTATATGAAGCCACAAATGGTTTTAAGATACCGTTTTTTGGCGAAGACATAGAGTTGAGTGCACGCATAATGGCATTGGGATTTAAGGTAGGTTTAATTCCTGAAGCCCATGTGTACCACAAACGCAAAACCAATTTTAGTGACTTTTACAAACAAATGAATTTCTTCGGTAGGTCAAGAATCAACATTTACAAAATGTTTCCTGACTCCCTTAAATTCACCCATTTTATTCCAGCATTGTTTACCATTTATTCTATTTGGTTGGCCATTTGTATCGTGCTGGTGCCAGGAGTTTCCGTAGTTGGGGTTGTTCCTTACTGTTGTTATTTACTGCTGATCTTTATTGATTCCAGTTTCCAAAACAGCAGCATGTACATTGGATACCTGAGCATCAAAGCACTTTTTACACAAATGTTTGGCTATGGCATTGGCTTCATGCAAGACTTTATAAAAAGGGTGATTTTGGGTGAAGATTAATTGGTTTACAACCAAAATAATTTTAAACTCTCGATGTTTTTTCGCGGGTTGTTGGAGAAGCACTCTAATACCAAATACATTTTTAATATAGACCGTTTGTGTCAACTTTATTTTTTTATAATTCAGTAAATTTTATTTAGGATTAGGAGGATTTTTTTAAATTAAATTGAAATTTTTTCAGGTGATTTTATAAAGATA